>Ga0115011_10000587_pt1 | contig 28992 bp, 25 predicted proteins | sample TroAtlMetagenome_2_FD_88705 | JGI IMG/M metagenome (GOLD analysis project Ga0115011, IMG submission 88705) | Marine eukaryotic phytoplankton communities from Atlantic Ocean - Tropical Atlantic ANT8 Metagenome | ecosystem: Environmental > Aquatic > Marine > Oceanic | place: Tropical Atlantic...
GCAGAAGCTCTTCGGCTCGAACTAACACAAGAGATGGCTGCCCTGCGCAATGCTTTCCTCGACTTGCCGGACTCCCCATTCATACAAGAGTTGGTGGACGAGTTTGCAGAACATATTCAAAACTTAAATGTAGAAGTGGCACAAACCAAGGTAGAGCAACAACACTTCATGTACCAGTTAAACAAGCTGGACACCATGCGACTGGAAATAGACCAGTTAAAGAATCAAACCGCTCAACTGTTTGAAACCACACTCAACGCTACGCACGCATTAATCACCAACTCCAGTCTTCTAGACCCAAACATTGATGCTACATTGGCACCGTTGGTACGTCGTATAGATGTCCTCGAGAACGTTGTAAATGCTCACCATTCCATGAATTTTAGTATGCAAATAGATTCTCTATACGAGTCTATCAACGAGAGGACAGATGAAATTGTGCAACTGTTGAATGAGATGCATGGCGCTGTTGAACTTACAGAGTCCCAGCTAGATGATATAGCAAAGCGGGTAGCTAATTTAAACCCAACGCAAGAAGTGTTGGCAATACGTGACGAGTTGAACCGGTTGACAGAGTTGGAGAAGAATCACCCATTGGTCAACCTAAGCACGGAGATAACCTCTCTCAATCAGCGAGTATCAGCATTTGAGACCATGCTACCACCTGAAACGTTGGAAGCCATATTGGAAGACATAGCTTTACTCAAGGAAAAGATACAGTGTAACCCGTTCTGTCCTTCGGAAGGTGAGATTCTAATCATCCAAGACCAGATAAAAGACTTGATGGACGCAGCGGCTAACCATTCAGATGCTATCGAAGGATTGGAAACTCTGGCAGAATTGCTTGAGAATAGTGCATCGGATAGGGATACCAAACTGGCAGAGATAGAAATAGAGTTGGATACGTTGGAACATGCCATACAGACCGTTATCAACAATGGTAACATTCTCAATCTGGGAATACCGACAGTGGTATCTGAGCTCGAAGAAGACAATCGTGAGACGAGGGCGTTGGTGGACGAGCTAGCAGCCAAGGTGGACGACCTAAAGGCTAGGTTAAGATATTACTCTACTTGTCTACATTCGAGGGATTGTCGCCCTGGTCAACGGTGTGACAAGCATTCTGAATGTCAGTGGTCGCCTGGTTCGATAGTCTGTGCGTGGGAAAAGCTACATTGCGCAGATAAATGCCACGCCTCTGGAGACTGTCATATGATGAAACATGTATGGAAGAAAGAGTTTAAGGAGGAGTGTAGGTCTGGTTTGAAATGCAATGATTATGTTCTAGACAATGATGACCTCAACATTACATTGATAGGTGACCAACTTGTGGAATTGGTACTTGGACAGAATGTATCGACTTACAAAGACCCTGGTGCTCTGTGCTCTGATGCTAGATGGAGATACGATATTAAAACATCGGTCGCGCCACCGTTCAATCCCAAGTCTCCAGGAGATTATAACTGGTCATACAATTGCCATGGACAGAAAGCAACAAGAACGGTACGAGTTCGTTACCCTGTATGTGACCCTGCTTATTATATAACTTGTCCTGATGGTTCAAGAGCTTTTCAGCGTAAAGAATTTCTGTGTACAGTAGCATGTCCATCAAGTGGATACGACTGTCATAAGGATAGGTATGCCGGTCCTGCGTGTAAGTGTTCACCAATTACAGGTGGTTGTATGAGTTTCTATGGTGACATAGAAGCTACATGGGACGGTGAGAAGTGTGGTTGTAGGTGTAGAACTGGTTTAAAATTAATAAATAATAATTGTGTTTAAGTATAAAAATCTCTTTTTTTACGGTCTTTTTCATACCGCTGATATCCCATATCATATTTTAATACATGTCGTGTCTGTACGTTTGGTCTGTGACAATTTGTCTGTCTGGCCAAGCATACAACAAGAAGGAGAACAATGACAGCTATAAATAATATGAGAACATTGGTTTCTCCATCAATTGCTAGTGACACACTTTCTTTAGCATGTTGAAAGTAACTATCTATCTGATGAGTATGTGTATGTTCTATGTCAGACATTTAAAAATATATCTATCTTTTATATAGTGATTACCACGTCCTCACAAGTGCCCGATTCCGTGCGACTAATCTTCGTACTGGCGGTCGTGTTTTACGACACAATGAATATAAGAAACAAAGCGACATCAAGAATAAAATTCCCAACCCTAACACTAAAATATTCGTCCCACCAGAAATGGTCAATGAAACAAGGTCAGCACCGTCTCTCAAATGTGTATGAGCATGTCCGTGGTGATGGCCTGAAGCAGGCCCTGGCCCAGTAGGGTGGTCTATCGGTGTGATATCTGTATCGTGGCCATCTGGATGTTCTGGGTCCCAATCTGCTTCTGACCCTAGACGAACACCGACTTTAGCCTGTTCGCGTACTGTATTGACCGGTGAAGTTGGGTGGCTAAGATGGTAAATACTTAGCAAACGACGGCGACTATCCGCTCTACAATACCCTATGGACGCTTCTATGTCGAATACTATAGTCACTACCGTTGAATAGAAATTAGGATTGTGTTCTAACAATTCCTCAATGAAATCATTCAATGATATTCCCATCCACACGTCAACCCTCGAACCATATTCTATTCCATTAAAACTACAGTTTCCACATATCGAATCTTTTCCACAACGCTCGCCGATAGATAAACTGTTGCGGTACATTACATCCTCTACCGTTACAATATCACCGGATGGTAATCCTTCTTGTAATGACCAGTGAATATTCTCAATTTCTAACCCAGACTCTTGCATCGGTTGATTCAAGGTCAGTGTCAGTGCCACTTCGTCGTCTCTATCTAGAGTATCACATTCGTCACCTTCACACTCTACATAATTTTCACTATCGTCGTCGTAATAGAATACGGCAGGCGTAGCTTCTGTATGAACGTTTACAATGTTAGTGCTTTGAGCAGAGCCACTGATACAGTTGACTTGTAATGATTTTGTAACGCTTTCGGTTCCTACTAGTACCGGTTCGGCTTGTCCTTCAATCAATTCATAAACATTGACTTGAAATGTCTGGTCTCTAGCGATAGAACCTTCTACGTATGTTTCTTTCGATTCCACGCGTATAGTTTCATTCGGACCAAATAGACAAGGTGGAGAATCGCATACGTAATCGGATATGGCATCACTGTTCTCAACATCAAAGGCCCACAATAGATTGGGAGATATGTCTTCTACATGTAGCTCACCGGCGTACTTGTATTCCATGTTGTCCGCATTCACCACTGGACATTCTGTCTGGTCCACCGTTCCTCCAGAGTACATGGTAATTTCGATGTTCACGTCCGGTGTGTTGGATATGCCCAGTTTTGCTTGAGCTTCCACATGTGTTTCTAAAGACACTTCGAATCGTTTCATCTGCTGGTTGAGCGTATCTACACAACCTTCGCGTTCCAATTGAAAATAGTATTCTATATTCTCTTCGGAAACGGACTTGCACGCCTCTGGCAATGCTTCCAAATCTATACGCATAACATACTTGTCCGTTTCAGAATATCCCCAGTCGTGTATGATGGTGGCAGTAACATCCTCAACGGCAGCACTTGCTCCAGCAGAGTCTATCCCGTTGCACGAAGCTACGAAAGCATTAGGTCCCACGTCGGAGTATTTGCCGTGTTGTACTGCTATTTCTACCAATACATGCTCACCGTTGCCGTCATAGTCATCTAGATGGCAATGAAGCTCTTCCACGTTTCTAAGCTTACCCTTTGACAATTTATTGTTGGGAGCAAATGGTTTACCGAAGCCAATCTTCTTTTTGGGTTTGGGGATGGACGCCAAGTTGAAGTAGTTCTCACATTCGCATATGCCATCTTCTACCTCGCACGCGCTTGACGATACCATCGAATCAGGGTCCGCGTCTGCGCAATTAGAAGGATTGACTTCTAAATAACGAATGTGGCACTGGCCGTTGTGACAACCTCTAGCGTCACATATATTAGAGGTAGTACACTCCGGTGTAGGCCTCAACGCTCCATGAACATGATTCAGCTCTGCGACAGTTGGAGGCGTGTCTAAGTTGTTCATGTATTCATCTATCCAGATATAGCTACCTGACAGAGTTGCTTTGATAGCTTCCAACGCTGTCTTTTCTGAGTAGTCGGCATCGAATATTCCGGGTGCGTGTGCGGTCCACGGGTTGCGTCTGTCGGCAAACATGGGTTCAAAGCTATCACAGTAAGGGTTTACTAAGCATGATTTGAGTAATGTAGCGTATAGAGCAGCTTGTCCATTGCGTGAGTAGCTAGTGGTGATAAGGTGTGTATCGTCGGATACATCTTGTCCGTGTACTACAATACCTTCTGGCGCCAAGTGTGTTTTAACTCCCAACATGCCCAGGTTATTGATACCAATAAAGGTTGAAAACAATGCGTCCCATCCTACCCATAGTTGGTCTGTCATGGTAACGTAGTCTGGTTTAATAGGGTCTGTTCTATCTACCATAGTCTGTATCATTTCTCTAACAAAACTAAACTTGAGTGATTGGTTTGTTAGGCCATAGTCTACGTATCCTAACTTGGCATTGGGAGCATTTGTGCGTGCGGTATAGAATGCCTGTAGTATATAATCTGGCACGGTCAATGCGTTGTATTCTAGTTCGGAATACCATAGCTTGTCAGAAGACCTATACTTGATGGTATCGGTGGTCTCCCATATAGCGTCTTCCACCACGTCGATGTACTCCGCATCGTTGTAGTTAGACACGACTGTCCGAATATAGTTATTGAGTCGTGATTTGGCTGTCATTTCGGAATCTGCCTGTTCTACCCAATCTGGTAGTTGAAATATAGAAACCAACGGTCCTAATTTAAATGATTTGTTTTGACAGGAAGCAAAATCGGATACTGCGGTACATGCCTCAAAGTGGTACGCAGGCTCGTCTGTGAAGTTATTTTTATCATGATATACACTCCCAGCGTAAGTATCTGGACCACAACCATCTGGATAGTGTGCAAATCGGCATTGTCTCCATTCGGGATGATAAGAGAACCCCGCACAGTCATCGTCACAATACTGTTTACAATCCTCTGACGAATCGACGTCCTCTTGCTTCGTGTAGTTAAAATGACAAATCGTCTCCTCGTTGACCACATATTCGTCTGTAGGTTGTATTGAAGGTTGTATAGCAGCCCAACCACAATCGTAGTCTGAGGAGTAGGTGTTAAAGGTAGCCACTGCTTCTTCTGTGTATTTCTCCGATTCCCAAGCATAGAGTTGAATATCTGGGTTGTATCTAGATGTTCCGGAAGCTGGATACAGCATAGATGCTTCAATGTTTGTACCAAAGCGAAGCGCGCCTATCGCTTCTGTAGCGTCATAAATGCTAGGCTCTGGTGCTGCTGCTACGCTTTCTGCGCTATCACACTGTTGTACCGGCCGTGCTGGGCAAGGAAAAAAGTCACAGAAGTTTCTATTGTTTCTTCCTACGAATGACCCATCTGGACATTGGAACACTTCTTGTGTGCATACGTACGGTGCACATTCCGAAGTTTCTACCGGGCTTAATTTCATATCCGAAAACGATACGATGGAATCCACACAGTTGGTTTGATTATTTTTTAGTTTGGGACTATGAAGTCCTGTGTGTCTGTGGTGTTTTAGACACCGCATTCCGGACCAGCCTGTATAGCATTTGCACCTGTGGTTGATACCACAATCGTCTCCAGGTCCGTACAAATCTCGTGAGCAGTCACTATCTTGAGTGCACGGAGTTCCTACATAATAGTGGGCCCGAAGTGTAACAAAGAATGTAAATAGAAGTAGGTATCTAAACATTTGTAAAGTTATACAACGCATATATACTAGAATAAATTATAATAATCAGTGTGATATCGCAGTCTTGGGTGAAGCTTATGTCGTTGTATTCGGCTGGCGGGGACCCAAGAATAGTAGTGGTCCATGGTCCAACCGTCGGTTTTTTCCTTGAGACCAAACCTTTTGTTCGACATATCTTTGTATTTGCTATCGAATTCCACCTTTAACAAAATATATTTCCCCTTGGGACAATAGTGGATTTGTAACTCTTCCTCTCTCAATTTGCTATCCAAAAATGAATATGCTTGTGAGTAATCGTGCACGGATGAAAATAAGTGGTTATTCGTTTCTTCGGTAACCTCACGCACTACTACAGATATAATATCCTCATCTACCTCGTCTGTCTTGCCGCCTATATCGGACCAACGTCCTTTCTTTTCACTACGTAATAAATAATAGCGTTGTGTCCCTACCGTGCAATACACTAATAGACCTGCCGCACGGACTGGTTTGTTGTTGTATTTAAACGTTGGACGTTTGTCATCTTTCTTCTTTGTAATAGTTTTCATTGAAGTTTGGTGAGTATTGGACCGTAGTTATAGGTTCTTCCACTACTTTCCAGCTAGGGTTTTCGGATTTGGTTATAATATGTAATGGGATGTCTCCAAATATAGCAGGTCCTCTTCGTTGTCTTGTTATTTTAGTTTTACCCGGTTGGCAGGTGATGGTTACTTCATTAAAGTTAGAATTCCATTCGTATACTCCTGGAGTATGCCGGGTCCATGCGGTTCGAACATCGTTGAAGCCCATGGTCAGTGATGTGACACCGTTACCTCTCATCAGTATCTCGTAGCTAGTCCACGGGTCGAGACAGTAATCTACTTGTTGATAGAGAGGACCATTCTTAAGAATCTTGAACCATTCTGTACAATATTCTTTAATGGGAGGGGACTGGTCTAGTTGTTTGGTGATGTGAGGTGGGTGTACTATAAGTCGTATACGACCATGTAGGGTAATATTAGTCTCAAATGGGGTTTCGTTTATCAAACGTAACATATAAATTATTTAAACTCAATTAAATACTCTCGCCGTGAGCTCTTGCTCTAGCTTACATTTTTCGCAATACTTGAAATGTCTTGATATCCAACGGTGTTACCGTGTCGCGTCCAGCCTGGTGTGCCAAGATATTCGCTCCTTGAAACATAGTTGTAATCTCGTCCTCTGCCGCCGTTTGCAATGCTTTAATACTTTGTCCGTTAAATCTAATGCCTTCTCCGACCGTTTCTTTCGTCGTGGAAGCCACCAATCGTCTAAATGTTGCCTGAGGTAGGAATTGGTGTGCGCTCTCTTGGAAGTTCTTGATTTCACGTGCCATGCGGCGTTCTTTAAGTGTCATTTTTACTTTAGGTGCTTCTTGGGTTTGGGTACTCATGTTTAGTTGTCAAGAAAGAGCCCATGTATATACTGTAAATTTAATGATTCGTGGATTTTAGTGTTTGCATCTAGAAGGGCATGAGATAATCCATCCATCCTGCGTCGCTCTTGGCCTTGTCAAAGAAGGGGTTCACTTTAGTCAAGTCGTGAGGTTCCAAGGTCATTTCCAGGCCGTTTATAGCGCGGTCGAGGATTTTCCTAAAACTTGTTATATTGCGCCGACTGCATTCAATATGACGCAACATCCACCCTGCTCTTCTTTTTCTACCAATCCATTTGTTGATATCCCATATCTGTACCTTTCTTTGGTCTTGTAAGTCGGTCTTATTCCCTACCACAATAATACGAAAATTGTTTTGATATGGCTCTAGTAAGGTTAATATTTCTTCTGCCTCTTCCAATGTCTTCGGTCTGGTGATATCGTAGAACAGGAATACAATGTCGGTATCTTTAATATATTCTGGTATCCAACACCACCAGTGACGAGCTCCGCCCATGTCATAGAATCGCACCGGTGTAGGCTTGCGCCGCATCCCAGAGTTGTCTATCACCGCACCGCTCGTCACCGAAATACCTACAGTTGGCGATTCGTACGTCATTCTCTGATTGTACACGTCGAGGATGCTCGTTTTGCCACACCTGGCAGACCCCAACAGTAGAATCTTTAACTTTCCAAATATCATTGACAATGGAGTAGTTGGATTTATAGTCTAGTATATTCGATGGCGTCTTCTTGACTATATATTGGATTCGTCTGTGATAAATGGATAAAGATATTGAAGAAGGCAGCGGGCTACTCAATCCACATGAATGCGAGTCTGGGGAGGCGTTGCGAGTGTTTATATTTTTCCCTCTTAAGTTCCCCAAGAACATACCATTGACTCTCTTCAACTGGAAGAAATTTATGATTGTCGCTTGGGGCATTCAACTCATGTTCTTCGTTTCACTTGCCGGACTAATAAAGCCACACTGGACCTTCTATACCAAGGTGGCGATTATAACGGCTGCCGTAGCCCCATTGGTTGGGTATTGTATGGTATTGCTTAACATGTTCAACGGTGGATGGGGCCGTGAGAATTCAAGGTTCTGGTGTCATATGCGTATCATGTACATGGCAGGTTACAACTCTATACGGTGGGGAATATCGAGCGTGGTAGACCCTTGTATTACCATTGCCGCTTGTCTTGTCACCGGTGATAGCGTTACAAATAGCATACGAGCTGGTATATGTGTAGTATATTGCTATTACATACTAGCAGAGAAAGAGAGACAGAAATCACAAGCAATAGAATGGGACAAGTTCAAGAATGACTTTGATGTAGACTTAGAAAATGTAAACGGTGTACAACAGAGAAACTTACAGAACGTTCCCATAGAACCCATCATATTCTGTATTACCTTCAATATTATACCGTGGGTAGTAGCAGGTTCGAACATAGGGTTCTTCATCATGATATATGGATTAGCCATATGTACCAACGCATACCGCTACTGTAGCAGCAGTCAAACATTTGTTATAACCGATACACAATACGACATCATTCAAGGTATCTTTAGGACGGGCATACTATGGTCTTTCATTTGGCTCGTATAATCTACGAATATGCGAATAGAGTAATGATGTTGTATACATAGAGTAACCTATTTAACCTTACAAGTTTAAAATGTCAACAACCGAAACACCTCCACTTAACAACCCTGGTCTTTGGTGGCCAACCCCACCTGAAATCATGATGTACTTGGCTATCACGGCTGTACTCAGTAAAAAATTAAACCTACAATTCTATATGAGTTGGTTCTTAGACATCGTACTACACACGTCTCTGCCCTTCATTTTGATTGGTATCATGGTAATGCTCACCATGTTAGCCGGTAGCCTTTGGTACGCGGTACGCGTCGGCTTCATCTTCAACTTGTTGGAAGGGCCAATCTGGTGCTTGGCAAACCTCGTATGCTTCATGACCGTTGACCCGGCAGTATTTCAAGGCGCTATGGATTTAATACACGAAATAGTATCCGAAATACCAGAGAAACATGAAAATCATGTACATTACTACAGACAAGCATGGCGCAGATTCGAAAGAGGCGAGTATCCTCGATGAATAAGCGAGTATAATAAAGCCTGTATATAAAATAACACAAATGATAATATGGGACCTTGGACAAGTGCAATGGGTGCTTGTATGTGCATCATAGGCTGTGTAGCGGGTGCCTATTGTATGGCATGGTGTTCAGAGTGGATGTTCTATCTTATAAGAAAATATTCTGAAGAAGAACCAGTACCATTACCAACGCAGATAGTACCACTACACGCGCGGCCGATGGCTCCATCGCTCACAACCAAGCTAACAAAGGTCCAACCAGAGAGAAAATACGTAGTAATTTTAAATCCGAACGAAGTACGGAGTTTAGGGAGTCATATAGTCTGAGAATAATCGTATTTATTAATAGTATTATATATTAATCAATGTCTAGAGCTACTGCTCAAACTCTACTACCTGCCGACGTGGAAGCTGAAATACACAAGCGTTTCCTTGGCCAACTCTATTCTTACAAAGTAAAACATGTCGCTACTTGGGCGAAGTCGCTTGGTATCGTACCAACGATAGAGCATGTAGGGTGGGATGATAATATGTGGCGCATGGGCTCTGATATCGGCAACAAGTGGGAGCAGGCACGCGTATCTCTCAAACCCAAAGAGGCCCAGACCATCCAGTTCGACAAACCCACTCTCATTCAATGCCCAGCTTGTCGTGTCAACATGGTACACATTATAAAGATGGAACAGAAAAGGGGATGCGACGAACCGGCTACAGTCTACTGTATGTGCCAGAATCCAAAGTGTAAAGAGAAGCTAGGGCACTGGAAAAGATTTAGAACAGAAGGATAGTCCGTATATAAGTGTGCGAGCTCTGGTGCATATGAAGATTCCACTCCAACAATTCTTAGCCAGAATAAGACTCGTAAACCGCATCGGTGAAGATATATTACGCACGCACCACCATCTGGGCCTGCTCGAGAAACAAGTACCAGCAGCAAAGATAAAAACTGTCGAGGGATTACAACGGGTACAAGAAGACCGTATCAGTGACTTCAAAGACACCTTGGACCATGCTATCAACGATTGGGATTCTGAAGAGCTGAATCGATACTGGACCGGTATGAGCTAAGAATATGCGAGGGTTGTTATGTGTTTAATAAAAACGTAAAACTAATATGAATCGTATTTTTATCTTAATCATAACCGTTGCAAGCGCTAACGCTGCTATACCGTGGTCAGCCTGTGAGAACCACAAATGTTTAATATGGAATAACACTACTACTAACTGTGAAGTTAAAGACTGCTGGAAATACGATGACACGGCAGGATGTGAGAGAGCAGGCGCTGGCTTTATTCCTGCTCTCGTACTACAATGCATACCCTTTACAGGCTTCTTTGGCTCTGGGTTTGGCAACATGGGACGCTGGGACATATTCAACTGGTATCTAATGGCCGACTTCCTCATACCAACAATATTCCTATGTGTTGTATGCTGTTGTTGGTGCTGGCTCTGTAAACCACCTGAGCCAGGTCAAGAACCTTTATTGGGAGGGACAAGTGACCCGTCGGCTGGGTTCACTATCTTAGCAGGGGCTTGTGGGTGTGTTTGGGCTGTTCTCCTGATTACCATGTGGATATGGGGCATTGTTGTAATAGCTGGGAAACAAGTGGAAGCACCGTGGACATCTTACAACGGTGACAAAATCATGTGTCCGTTGGTATGAGCTAAGAATATGCGAAGTGTTTAATAACACCTACCATTTCATAATGAATCCTCAAGACAACACTATGGATGAAAAAATGGAATGGCAACTAACTGAAGATGAGAGGAGACAGCGAGAAGTCAGGATTCGACTAGCTGTTTTACGATTGGAGCGTATGGAACATCACATACCACCTAGAAAAGGAGAACACTGTTACTTCAATTCCAGACGTGACCGGGCAATGGATGGTATGATTCCAGCAGGGAGATACATTTGTGTAACGAGCACCAGTCAGTCCTGTGGTGTGGACTTTAGCGTGGAAGAACCAGTGGACACGTATTGGTCACACTATCACTACCATGGCAAGCTTGAGTCTATCACAGTGGACCATGGTATGGGAGAGTTGTGGAGACGACGAATAAGCTAAGAATATTCTGATACTATAATATTATTATATAATTATTAAATCATGAATTATATCGAGTATTACCCTCAAACCCTCGCCCTCTTGGGCCCATACCTCCACCTAAAGGACCGTACCAAACTACGAACCTTGGTATCGAAAGATATTACTGTGGATGCGGAAGATTACGACACGCGGTACGAAAAAGATTTGAGAGGGATGACTAGCATACTACAGATTATAAAATGCGATGGATGTGAAAATTATGTTAAATATAGATGGGCACGTCATACAGAATGCAATATATGTTGTAAATTGTTATGTTATAACTGCGCAAAGAGAGTGTACGTTGGAAACTGTCCTGGATGCGCTAAGACCGCTTAAGATGAGGTAAAGCATCTAAACGATTTTCACAATTTTGAATGTGTGGGTAGATGACTTTACCGTCTTTTTTTTCAAATTGCCAACCTGGTCGAGACGTTGGGTCACCATATTGTCCCATGTGGGGTATCATTGCCGCTATCTGGTGCACGGGCATTCCAATATTCATTATTTTAAAATCGAATAATATATTTGCTCTGCTGTCTATCCTCCTATTTAATATTTTAATAGGCATACTCATGTCATCTGTATTCCAATCACAAAAACTACCTATCGTCATCTTGTACTTAGCTTCAGACCAACCTAATTCCACCGGTGTAATACGACCTCTGTCCACATCTTGTAAGTCTACACTCTTATCGAAGTAGACTTGAGCTACAATTCTTTCCTTACCCAGGTAAGTGACAGTATCGTTCACCTTGTGTCCTCCTTCGGGTGCGAAACTATACGCGTCGGTTGGACTGAGTAGCGGGAATCCCAACCGTACACCATCGTCTAATATATGTATAGCTTCGGTGTGGTCGCACCTGACACAGCCTGGCACGGGTCGTTCAGTGGGAAATGTATCCACACATGGTCTTGTAGACCTTATATTGTTCCATACTATTTCGCTATCGTTACGTCTCGCTGTGTTGGGTGGTAGTTTACAACACTGCCAATAACGATAATCTCTCTTGGTGATGCCCCACTGGTCTTTGACTCTTTTGCATCCAATCGGACCAAGGTGTTGTTTACATTCCCAAGAACCAAAGGATTGGAGCCAGTTGAACGCATGACCGCATTTAGCACAGACGCGTAGCTTGGCCCATACTTCCCAAGCCTGCGCTATCTCCTTTTCAGAGGCGTATAATTTGGCTTCTGGTAACTGTCCGTTGTCGGTCATAATGTTGCGAACAAACTATCTTATATAGTATAAAGGTGTCACCGCTTCTGACAATGACTACCCGACATCCGTATCTTATAGTAAATGGAGAAGCCGAAATGGAATGGATTATGGGTGAAAACGCAGCTACTAAAGGAGTACAACAAATAACACCATTCTTTAAAGGAGACGTAGGCTTAGATACGGGTGAAGTTGCCGTGGATTTCGTACGATACAACAGGAATTATTTTGCTTTCTACACTAGTATGGGTAATACTTACGAGTACGGAGATGCCAAATTGATTGAGATTTCGATGCAATCCGAAATAACACCGTGTTATCATGCTGGTTGGTACATTGGTTATGGTGAATCTAGAATTCTGTTTGTCAATCGCAAACACCCAGACGTCTATCTTTCTTACTTTACTACCAGGTCTGTGAATGCCTTGTGCCGTGTACCGTACACTGATATTCTTCTCGTAGATGATGGTACTGCTTGGTGTAGATATAAACTAGAAATAGACGAGGAAAATGGTGATGGACATCCTATTGATTTATCGCGTAAAAAAACCATCTGCGATACCGGACTCTTACGCATGGACGAAGATGGCTGCTGTCTGGCAATAGCACACAATGGTGGTAAAATAACCATCGTGTGGACCACCAGTTGGAAGACGCACCACACATTACGCGCTCCGGACATGTGCGAGATGGCGGTCTCTAAGAAATGTTTGGTTGGTATCACCGCGGATAGAAATCATGTATACTACTGGGACTTGGCTTCTGGCGATGTGGAGCTGGTACTTACCAGTTCTTGGCACCGACCATCCTACATAACCTTCCATGAAGATATACCAGGCCTTGGTATCACTACAATAGACAAAGATTCCAAAACCCTGGCCATATGGGAAATGAATGGTCCTACTCCAAAATGGAGAGAATGGGAACCCTTTAAGATATCCAACCGTGTTCAGCTCGTAGCCGTTGTACCCTTCACCTGGGAAATATCTTCTGTTGCCTTCTGGTCGAACAAGGTTTTGCTCAACGCTGACGGTCTAATGTTAAAGATAGGTACGAATCTAAACGGGCGTCAGTTTACATGGCCAAAGCAGCTGGTGAAATGGATAGATGACCCAAGCGAAGATTTATATCTAGAGCCTCTTATCGAGTTGGACGGGACACTACCCAAAATCATTCAGGATACTTGTATTTTGAACATGGCACAAATCGTGGTTAAAATTTTGGAAAATGTAATGACAGGAAAGAAGAGCTGCCGATGGTCGTTACACAAGATTCTAAAGAACGAAGGAATAGGACAATCCTTTATTCTGGCTCTCGAGTTCTCCATTGTTAAAATGTATAGTGACGAACTATTCAAAGACCGCGAAATGACTACTCAGTTGGCTGTCTGGTGTCGTACCATGGACTTGGACATAGGGAACCTGTTTGAAATACTACCACTACCAACCACGACCAGCGATTTTATATTCTATCTTACTATGGTCTCCACGTTAACAACTAGGTTTGAAAAGACTATAGCATCTCGTACGGGTTTTTTGGAACAGACTTGGAAATATTTTAAAGAGGGTAGCATGACAGCACGTCAATTAATGTACAAATTACACATGTACATTACGAAATGGTCCGACTATCTAGAAGACCCCAAATGCTTTGAATTCGTTCTACCTCCTGTGGTGTATCACTCGTGTAAATCTGGATACACGAACGAGTGGATTGCGCTCTTTCAGAAAATAGAACGCTCGAAACCCAACCGCAATGTTAAAGCTTGCTGGGACGAGTTGGTACGTTATGTATGCAATAAAGATATTCTAAGAACACACGAATACCCTAACCCAAACGATGGAAAGTGGGTCAGAAAAGAGATAGAAGATATACCTCCACATTCGTGGATATTGATAGACGACGTTGTACAGCAGCTAAAAATAACAGAGGACAACACATTGACTGGCGAAGTTCAATGTTGGATACCTAACCAGAAAGGAGCCAATGCCATCGAACGAGCGTTGACATTGTTAGATATAGAATTGTGGCAGCATAAAGCCGAATGGAGAGACCTCAAACACGGTACGCCAGATTTATGCACGGGTACGGAACTTCGGCTGAGTACCGGCGTTGGACACCTGATTGAATGGCCCATATTGGTTATGGAAACCGGTGTGATTTGTTCAGTTAAAGAAGACCAGAAGGTAGAGTACCGTCTACCTAGTTTGGACTTGAGCGTACCCTTGTCGGTTATTACGGAAGTGGAGGATTACATAAAGAAAGAGGTGGTGGCGGGAAATCTACCACCTGTACCAGCAAGATTCAAACCAGTTGTATTTGATATGTTGAGTCCATCACCAATCAAATCCATTACACCTGTTAATATAGATGACGATAGAGAAGGTACGCCAGTGACTGCGGTTTGTTGCGCGGGGAGATATAACGTTTGGTTTGGAACCTTTAACGGACATATCATTATCATACCAACCGGTTCTCTACTGAAACAACCTTGTGAACGAAAAACGATTATGATGTTTGATACATTCGATGATGCTATCACTGGCTTAACGTATTGTGCTATGAAGGTTGCGGGTGTATCTGCCGCTGGACATATAAAGATATGGGATTGTCAAACGCACAAGCGTATTGTAGGGCTGGAGGACCAAGAAGCAAGGGCCGTACGGTTTGTTAGTATCGATACCTTGTGGTATCTATCTCGTAAGGGGTTGTATAGTTGGAATTTTGTATTGGATACTGACCCTATACTGGTGTGGGCTTCGCCCGTAAGAGCTCCTACCTTGACTCATTACTCGTTGGATTCTTATGAACATTACGCAACATGTACATCTAGCCGGTTAACGCATTGGTTCACACCTTATCCTCAAACCTTGTCCCACAAAGCTCATGCCATTGGTACTGCTGTGCTGTGTATGATATCCGAACAAGACTTTATTATTGGGGACAACAGAGGAAAGGTCAAATTAGTATCTGCCGAAGAAGGTGAATTCGAAGACATAGTATGGGAGCATGAACACTCTTCCCCTATCACCGCACTGTACAATATAGACGATTCGGTCAAGTATATATGCGCTATAGGGTGTGAAGATGGTACACTTGTTCTCCAGCCATTGTCTGAAGCCGTGGAGAGTTATCCCCCACTCTTTGAATGGAAAGCTAACGAAGCGATTATTCACATTGCTTATAGCAAACCCAGGATGATAATAGTAACCGCAGACTATTGTGTATATGTATTGGTCTACGCGGACCAGCAGGTAACACTGGCATCGAAAGCTATTGTACAGTTGGCGAAACAACCAGATTGGAAGGCATTTTTACAACGTCCTAACCATAGTGCCAAAATTCAAGAGATAATATCAGCAGGAGCGATGAGAGGAAGAGAACTCGACCAGTTTTGGAAAGTCATGGAAGTTGTTACCAGTAACGAGGATGCTTTGCGGTTGTGGTGCGTGCCAGAAATCTTATCCACCTTGGATGTATGTAGAAAGAAATCAACTGTCCCGGGAGCTTACCAAAAAGTTGCACAGCGTTTGTTTTGTTACTCTGGAAAGAGATTTACATGCATGTTATGTTTAGGTTCTAGTAGTTCACCAAAGCGGTTTCCTATATCTGCGTTGAAAACGTGTATGCATCGATTTCATACCAAATGTATAGAAGAGCATATATCCAAAACGAGGGAATGGGATGACGAATGTCAGCAGAACTGGGCACTCCACGTGTCGCTCACGTGTCCTATATGTAGAGAGCCCTACAATCGAAGCGATGTAGTAGACGATAAGTTCACAGCAGATTTATGTAAGTACATAAGCGACGACGAAGAATCTGAACTATAAGAGTACAATTTCCACAGCGTAATGGAAATGCTAGAAAAAGCAATCGATACAGAATGTTATATTTGCACAGAACTTACTGAAGAAAAATCGCCCTGTGTATGCGGGGCGCATGTACATATGAAATGTCTAGTTGAATGGATAGAAAAGAATGACAATAAGCGTTACACTTGTTCTATCTGCCACAGCGAACTTCAGGGCATAAAACCGGCCAAGCCCAAATCATCTATTGTATATAAACACACTGTTTACCGCAGCGGGCTCATAGATTGTCAGAATACCTTAACACTGGGTTTCAAATTTATATATTGGTTGTTGATGGGATTCATCGGTAAATATTTCTTCGCATTGTTAGAAAACCCATCATGGATAGACGCTGAGGATTACTGGTCACCATTTGACCTACTATTTTTCGCCTGCGCTTGTTTTACCAGCTTAATAAGTGCAACTATAATTACCGTAGTTATCAAGTTAGGAAAGTATTTAAGCAAAGCTGCTGATAATAACTATGAAGAGTTTGATAACGATTCTGATGATGATTATGCTGTTTAGCGCTCAAGCATGCCCAACCATGAAACAAGTGTGGACTTGTGCCAACGGTGGCGAAAGACACCATCGAGGATGTCTTACGGCGTCGGACATACATCGGGCAGTACGCAAGCACACCTCTTTATTCAGTCAACCATTTATATTACACAAAGAAGGCCCACGATTTAACAAGTTGTTCCGCGACTGTGACACAGACAACGACGGGTGCATACACCCGGCAGAAGCAGAAAAGGCGCCAAAATGTAAGAGAGATTGTGAGTGGAAAGATATATGGATTAAAACTTTTTGTCCTGCCTAACTATATAAAATATATTATTAATTATAATGTCAACTAAATTACTAATAGCATTGGCGGTACAGCGTACCATATACAATGTACTGGTACATAGAGCAGGTGTAGAACGCTACTCTGCCCCTCTTGTTCTACTTATGATAGATTCCATACATCTTTTCGTCTCTGTTATCATGGTGTCGTTGACCGGGTGGACACGTGTCCCATCCAATTGGAGAGCAATGATATTACCTGCTATCCTGGCTCTGGTCAAGAACAACAGTCTATTCTGGGGTATGATGTACTTAGACCCGTCGCTCCATCAATTTGTCTATCAAATAAACATCATATTCGCATCGTTGATAACGCCTATACGCCTATCTACACGTCAAAAAATATCTATCTGTTTTTTATTCGTTGGTATCTGTATCATATTGTACAACCGCGACGACGCTGTTCAGCTTCCACAACATCACCACTTGGCTGGTATTTTCTTTACCATTGTGGGAGCGGGAGCTGCGGCATCGTCACACCAAGCTTTCGAAGATATTATAAAGAAAGAAACAGGGTCGGTGTGGGTCAGGCAGTTACAGTTGTCCGCTTTAGGAGTGGTAGGAGCCATACTCAGTTGTCTACAAGAGTATGAATATATTATCAAATCAGACCCCATATCGGACCTCATGATGGGTTTGGTATTGGTCAAGTGTACAGGAGATATTATCATACCGTTTGTGCTCAAGTATACATCGAACGTAGTAAAGGGTTTTAGTGACACCTTGGCAGTTATGATGGCCATGGTGTTGACACAGGTGCTATACCACTGGCATCCGCATATTAATTTTTGGATAGGAGCTGTTCTTATATTCATAGCAGCATTCATGTTTAATCATGAGAAAGAGAAAGAAGTAAAAATATTAACCGTTTAAGTCGTTGACTTTTTACCGCTATGCCATACCAACCACACCATCCATACCTTATACAACAACAAGAAAATATTTTTTTTGTGCACACCGACTTCTCAGCCATTTCCCCGTTTAGGTCTATTCGAAAGTTCTCTTTGGTATACGAACGCCGACATTTTTAGGAGAGTTAAATGGGGAAATGAAAAAAAAGTCGCGTGTACAACTTCTTCCCACACCAAAGTTTAACTCGTTGAAGTATGTCCTGTATGGTCTATAAATCTAGACATTTGAATCGGTCTCAACGCTTAACTATTCGAGGTCGTCACAAGTGAGATTTATTTTTCTCAAGAGTTTATCTTCGTAAGAATTGTTGTAACATGTGACGATAGGTGAACCATCGACACGGTTAAGCAACGATTCGACTACCCCGTCGTAGGATTCATTCGTACCGGATACAATATGAGCAGACACAGAAGAGCATAGAGAATGTAACCTCTTCTCTGTTTCAGGGTAGAGTAATATATCCTTTGATTGTATTATAGTGACAATATGGTAGCAATTCAAGCGGTAAGCATTCGCTGCGACCGCTAATAACACAAATAGGATAATATGACGCATTTTGTTACAAACAAATCATGTATAAATAGTGCTTCTATGCAAGCAAGATGCTCTTTAGGATTTATGTATCGTTTGCCTTGATATATATTTTGTATCTTCTAACGGTCCACATAAGCGATATGAAATATTTGACCACTTGGACGATAGTGACCCAAGGTCTTTATTTTGCTTCGGAACATCATTGGAACATAAAGATTCCCAACTTTTTTCAGAATCTAACATGGACATTATCTATATTCTTGATTGTATATTGGCCATTGAAATATTATTTCCATTGGGATACTCCAACCACACAGTCGTATTGGATACACGATTTGATGATACACGGGATAAATATCATATTAATTATCATCGCAGTAATGGCGAAACCTCGTTTGGAGTATCGTCTGGCCTATATCCCTATGTTAGCAGGAGGAGCTTACCTCATCTTTGCGATAATATACACAGCGCATGGACATACTATCTACCCTACCAATTTCTTTAAGACAGACTATAGATTGATATACGATGCTATAGCAGTGTTGGTGGGTGCGCCAGCCATCCATTGTACGGGTGTCTGGTTAACAAAGCAGAAAGATAGATTGGATAAGTATAGCATACTACCTACCGCCAAGAAAGGCTGGTGGCAAAAAACATTATTACAAACAAATGATTAAAATTTAAGATTTAATTTATTTAACATCTCACCTGTATCCATCCTATTGCTATTAGAACTACCACCACGTACCTCAGGTGTCACTGTGTCGGCCCCTCTCCTCGCTCTAACTTTTCCATCACCCATCGGAGGAGGCGAACCCCGTGGTGTTCCTGCTTTAGACGTCCTCATAAAACTTGTAATTGGTGGAGAACCATTAGGCGACCTCTTACCTGACCTCTTCTTTACCGTTCGGCCTGCTCGTCTGCTTCCCGGTCTTATTTCGTTACCCGGTGTGGGGCTACGAACTTCTCTTCTACCACTGTCATCGGGTGTAAACGGGAGCATCGTTTGAACTGAAGGCTTTTTCTTCCTTTCCTTACCACCTGCCTTCATTTGATGTTGCTGTTCTTGGCCCTCTTCTTCGCTACTCCTCTTCTTGGTGAGGATTGGCACCCTCTCTAACGTACTTCCGTCTTGCTTTGCTGGTCGTTTCTTGGGCGTAGTTTGAATAACGATACCTTTATACCTTATCGCCTCTGTGTCCGTAATGTTTAAAATAGCATCACCCGAGGAGTTTAAATCATTATATAGATTATTAACCCCGGGTTTAATTCGGTCTTGTAATATAGTGTGTTGTATTTGCCCGATGCTAGGCAGACTGGACGTTTGTATAAGGTTTTGCACGAGTTGGGCTTGTTCAATAAACAGTAGCCTGTTGATTCCATAGCCAGGATTTCTCATAGCCCAGTTAACATAGACCACTACATTTCCAGCGTATCCCCTTTCTCGCCATTCGTGGGTCAATGGTACAGTGTCATCGTATTTAAATATTTGGTCGATACCTTCGTAGAATGTCGTGGCGAATCGTAATTTATTTTGGAGTGCTTTTATTTGCGCTCCATTTTGAACATCTTCAGCTCTCGCCTTTAGTTTCCCATTAATAATTTTAACCAATCGTTTCGCTTTCTTAATGGCGTATGCACCGACGTAGATGCGTCTTATAGTCGTTGCGTAGTCATTCATCAGTGTACTAACCTCTTCGGTCACGGCAGCTTGGCGTTGTAGCTCAGCTTTCTCTTGTTCGAGTCTGGCTTTCTTTGCTCCGGCACGGGCGAGGGTAGATGTTCCGGATATATATCCTTTTTCTTCCTCCTTCAAGACTTCATACGCATCTTCCCATTCATTGAAACCGTTATCGGCACAGTATTGGGTTAAGAATGCTACATCATCGTCATCTTTATCATCTTTATACTCGAGCATTAATACATATTCCTCTTTGGACATGCCATTGTGAGCATTAATCCAGTTAATCTCCTCTTGTTCGGCTTCGATTTCCCTATCCTTGAGGACAATTTGACCCGCTTCGTAGGCGCCATCCTTTGCTTCGACTAGTGCATTCCTATGCCGTTGGATATCCATCTTATCCTTTTCGGTGAGAGTGCCGACTGGTGCCAATCCATGGCGATATATCTTTTTCAATTCTTTTTCTATTAGGTCTACACTCTCAAAGCCTGTTTCATCGTAATAGGCACGGTCGTCCCCGGGTGTTGGTGTTGGAGCCCTGCTTTCCACTGGCATCTTCCATTTGGGATTGGCTGGGGTATCGCCTTCATAAGAAAACTCTTCCTGGTCCAAACGGTCTCGAAATCTCTGCTCTACGACCTGTAATAGTGTCTTCCCCCTAAAACCTGGTTCCAGTCTATAGTTGAGTAGTCCAGTCATTGGGTTTCTGGGTATGTCATCATCGATGAGAGTATCGAATGCATTCTCCTGCCATGCTAGTGGAAGTGTTATTCTTGTTAGAATAAAGGCTTGCAACGCTGGACTAAATTTAACCGTTTGACTCGAATAAGGTTTTCCAGAGAAGTAGTCGGATATCCGAATAGCGTAGCGTGGTCTAGTTCCTTCGTACCAGCTTCGCGTCACACGGTTCCATTTGGCTACCAGACCACCACTAAAAAACTCGTAAGCGTTTTGTACGATTTCTTCGACCTGGATGCCGCGTTCTTCGAATGACATCACTTCTTGTTCTTCCACTTCTTGTTCTTCCTGTGCCAAGCTTGCCATTTATGATATACTTTAGATTTATATACACTATAAAACCAAAACGGAATACGTATATATGGCAACTAAATGGCCTTCTCCGTATAACAGAAGTGACTGGGAAGATTTTATAAAATCGTATGAGGAGCAAGTACGTAATTATGTAAGCCAAGGCTGTGATTTCTATTTCAATTTGCTGTGGTGGAGAGCCATGCGATGCGTACCACTGGCAGTATTCCTCAGACAGACTATGCCAGAATTCTGTAGGGGTTACATGGGTTATCTATTTCGATATTTTCTAAATGGTGATGGTAAAGAAAATTATTATATCGATGACAACGGTGTAAAGGTCTCCAAGTACACATCAGATTTCGATGGTCGCGTTAAAGAACGAGAACTAGCAAAGTACCTAATGGACAAGGCTGGCGAAGAAGGGCAAGAAGCCTGGCGCTTCCGGGGGCAACATAGTAAAAATGCGAACGCAGACCCCGGTGGGTTTGGTTGTACTGCTCTATATAATGTAGGTGGGAACAAACGCTCAAAACAAGGTGGTAGGTCCAATGCATACAAAGGTTACCAGTATTACATGCAAGCCTGTATCGAAATATTAAACAATGGCTGCTGTCGTGCTGGACCTTATGGTGCGCTTAGAAAACTAGGAATTGATACGAGAGGTATGCCAGCAGGTTGGGGCGAATTGGAGACTGTACTGAGAAGGATGTGGATGTTGTACTCTCCCAATAATTCTGGTGTGTATTCTACTCATTTCTGGCCAGAGACCATTCATATGTTTATGCGTGGTATTGTTATCATGGACAGAGAAGATAAATACACTTGGGAGGAGCTAGCAGACCCCTGGAATATATTTGCCAAGTACCCTGGACAGCCTGATGATATTGCTCCGTGGCTCGTTGGGCGTTCGATACATTGCTTTTTAAATGACCACAAGGCCTTCGAGGATGCAATACGAGAAGACTCGGATGGACCGTTGCTAGCCAGATGTTTGAAAAGCACTGGGATACGCGATGTTCCATTAGCAAACATAGAAACAGGGTGGATACAGTTTGAGTACAACGGCGATTGTGCTAAGTGGTGGCATGATTTCGGAGAAGTTGGTAGAAATACTATCATTGGAAAAGCTGTAAAAAATGCTCGTTTGGGAACAAGACGCGTGGTCGAAAGTTGGTTTAAGAATGGGGATTTTAAAGTAATGGCGAGTGACCCCAACCTCCAAGCGCCCACTGGCAACACTGGGTATGACGCCATTAAATTACACGATTTGGCCAACTCAGATTGGATAGAAAGTACCATAAAGGATATTGCTCACGAGTCAGGCCGTAAAATGGGAGGACATATTGCCAAACACAAACATACAGCCTTAGATGACCCCGAACTTTACGACATCCACGTTGGTTCCATGCAAGGTTACAACCGCGACATGCATTACAAACCTGTCAACATGACCAAGGCCGACGTAATAGGTCATCCTATACACCTACTAGAAACCATACGAGCATTAGTAGCTGGTGACGATGGTGCTCCAGCCTTGCCAGACCCTTACAGACCAACATCGATTACAACTCTTCATTATTGGCCAAGGTCCGCTCGTCAGGGTAAGTCCATAGAGGCAGCGCATACTACTATAACCAATAGGCGCGTCTGTCATCTATGTATTGTAGACCATCTGACAGCTGAAGGTGATATATATCCTAACGACGATGGAGGAGAAACAATAACAAACCCTTTCACAGGTCGCCCGTGGACATGGGATGAACTTAGAAATGAAGTTATCTGGCCCGACAAAGGGAAGAATAATAATAAACTCCAACATTGGATAAATCACAACGCTATAACGGAATGGAACGATACATTTTTTTTATTCGCTGCGCTTGGTGATGGACATTTTTGGGTCGATGATGCCGATGGACCGTTGGAAATGGCGATGCAACTTGGAGGCCAGCGATATATATTTAATCACGGAATTCGTAAGTTGGAACAGGTAGAATGTTTGCCGCCTCTGGATAAACCAAATAAGGATACCTTTGTACAATTCTGGGCCAACATGGTATTCTTTGCTCTTTTCGGTGGTCTAAACCTGTACAAAGAATATTGGTTACCAAATCCTATCAACGCGAGCGTACGAGTTTTTTCTCTGGAGGGGATGTGGCCAGGCTGGTTGAAAACGTTACAATTGGACAATTATCAGAAGTTAGGCTCATATGTATCGGCTTATATCGACCACATGATGAACATTCAATCAGCGACCAAAGTGGAAGATTTGGATATACTTGACAGCGAAATATTCGATAAAGTCGCGCAGAGCGGAGTTCTAACCGGTCGTCCTACTATGGGTGAAGATATAGTCAATGATTATTTTCCGAAACGCCTTAGTGTTTTCGTGCGTGTAATGACGATGATAAAGCCATATGTGGTCATGGAAGGTGGGGTATGTGTTCGAAAGCGTGTTGAAGAGGAGCTTATCCACGACTCAGAATGTAAAGTATGGTTCCACAGCAAGGGTCCGGATAGGTCTCTTTACGAAACATTGGTACCGCCGCCCGAACGACGCAGAATACCCGATAATATAGATGTAAAGAGCGGTGGTTGGTTTAAACGATTTTGGATTGAGGTGTTCAACGGTCAAATGGATGAGAGTAAGAAGGGAAGCAGTAGACAATTTTTGTCACCCAACCAAGGTGGTCTATTGGCAAAACAAGAACCACCAGACGAAATATCTGGAGTTGTACCTCTACTTCAAAAGCGATTAGACGGCGCTAACACCACATTGCCGTATGCCACTCTCAATACAATCATGTGGCCGCATTATTCGAATAGGACAGTTGGGAGGGACCAAGACGTCGCTGTAAACTTGAAATTCTACAAGATACAGTTACGCAATGTGCTGAACACTGATGGTATGGATTTGGATGAGATGCTTGAGATTATTGGAGATATTGACCACGAAGACGGTGAGCCATATTTGGCAAACATGTACGAAATGGCTTTGTTCTACCAAGAATGGCACGTACAAACATATATGTTCCGTCAAGTATATTTAGACGGGCGAGACGAGCTAATCGGTAAGAACTGCTGGGACGGTTTTCGAGCCCAAGATAGAGAACTAGCAGAACAGGTAGTTAGACGTCCATGCTTCTTAAAGTTTAACGACCATGCCCGACGATACGACAGAGAAAACAACCGTGAATATGTGAATGTAGGGCTGGAACCTTTTCTATTGGACGACAACGACCCGCCCACTAGAACAGCCTTCTTCCATCGTGGTTTAGAGTCCAATGCGATTGGTCATGGTATCAATTCCAAGAGGTCCGCGACCTGTGTCCAACGGCGAATGACTATAGGCTTTGCCGAACAGATACAGCGTATCAAAGGTTTTGGAGACAACACATTGCCAGGGGAAAAAGAACAACCGGTAGAATGGGGGACCAGAAGCGAAGAAGACCATATTTTAGTGACTTCCATACGAACTCCTATAATGGATAGGGATATTGCGAATAATGTTTATGCTTCCCAGGCCAAATGGTGGAGAGAAAATCAATTAAACCCGATGAAGTCGAAGTGCCAACCTGGTGTAGTAATGATACGTATACCACCAAGGCTGGACGATTTTATAGACCTAGAACTCAACCTGTCGAAGAGTCCGCGCCCAACACCATGGTTGGCCACAGGGCTGGTATTCGCTGACTGGATAGTGAGACATTCCGAAATGATGATAGGTGGTAGAACCCTAGGACCGGAAACGGGCCCTGGAGCCTTCAAACTTCTCCAAGACGCTCTGTGGAATGAGTTGCCTAGCAATGTCGAGTTTGCGGAGGAGAACGAAACAGCTAGACCGAATGACCCTTATTTTGGCATGGCAGAGCCTGAGAAAAAACCCACGCCACTTGTACGTATGATTTTAAATTATACGGAAGGTAATGGGACAGCTGACATGGAAGAGGAGGAATCTGAAGAAGAGGAGGAAGAAGATGATTACTTGTACAAATTCTCAAAATTAAAGTTCTAAATTAAACATACCTGACATATTTTTAGCAAAACTATGAGCTGTATCGGACCAACTATTGGACCACCCATCCTTTGACGACCTCTTCACTATCTCTACTATTTGCATGCACGCGTGCTCATCCAACTCACCCGGACACAACCTCTCCAACACGTGCCGTTGTATTCTTATTCTCTTTCCCCAAAAATGACCTATCCTGGGTGTAGCGTCGCTTAGATAAATGAGCAAACAATACCAGAAGCTAGATTTCTCTCTTATCTTTTTGTAAACGTCTGAACATAGTTCTTGAAACTGTGTAAAGGTGGAAGACCCGGTACCTCCCAAGGCGTCCAACATGTCTGGCGTGATACGCATCTCATTCTTGACATGTTTAGGGTCATCGCCCAGTAGATAACTAAAGTCTACGTGTATAAGCTTACCATCGTCCGTGACCAACATGTTCTCTAGATGCCTATCTCCCACACCGATAACATAAGACAGAACACAGGCCGCAGCTACCGATTTGACAAACCTGGTTCGAAGGCTATCCACTGTTAGGTCTGAATTCTTATCCAATATGAAATTTTGTAGTGTGGTTCTGTGTTTATGTTTAATATCGTACAGAGTAGTTACACCATTAAGCATTACTATAATACCACTGGAAGCGGTGACAGGGAACACATCATAGCGTGTAAAGGCTACCGCACCTTCGGTTATCTTTTCCAGCCAGTAAGTCATGTCCATCGTCATCTTATCTTTACGTACATCTTCTTTCTTGAATAATATATCAATGGTTCCGTTGTTGGTGTACAGTGGTATTTTGATAGGTTTTGAAGCACTTTGAATCGTCTGTATATCCATTCCTATTCTATGTATCCATATGTCTGGGTCCCACGGAGCACGTATTTTCATATCATCTCCTTGTTGGATGGTCAATTCAGCGATAAAGCGTTCTCTTCTAGCTGGCATGTCTGTAGATGCCAAACGTTCTAGGAATTGTAAAAAGTCATTAGACTTTTCCCAGTCTTCACGTATGTCTTGACTGATATGTCTCAAGCATTCGTTTAGAACTTTGAGTAATATGGTTTGATATCCTACGTCTTGGGATTGTAATTTCAGTTCGAACAAAAACGCATACACAACATCGACTTCGTGCGCTATGTGGTGGATAAATTTGCCCGTAGCAATGTGGGGGCGTTGTCTGAATATATGTACCCACCAAGGCATGAGTCGAACATGGTCTTGGCAATCGACCTTTTCCCAAGCTCTACCGGTCCACCTGTCTACATCCACGTTTAACCGGTGGTTGTGTGTATACAATTCTAACAAATCATACACGTTTAATCGTGGTTGACAACCGTCTCCACACATTAAAGCTTTACAAGGCGTTATCTTATCACCGTGTGGAGGTACAACATTGAGTGCTTTGATGATTTGTATGGCCCATGCCGAATGGCCTTTGAGTTCCGGCATACGGTTGATTATTAGAGATTTTTCTAACTTGGTAAACTTTGTGTGTGGCAATTTGTACTGTATGGAGTTCCAGAGTGATAGTAGTGTTGTGACAGCCCCACAGTATGTCTTGGATACAAACATTAGCCGATATATTGATTTCATATCCAACGGTAGATTTGCTATTATATATATTTCATTCCTGGTAGCATTAGCGGTTCTGGTTGTGCCGTAGCATACCGAACATACTCTTTTCTCTTCATCTACTAGTGGTTTGCCATCGTAACTAGAGGCGATAAAGTGTCGAATGAAGGAAGGGACCTTTATTTTAAAATTCGAACAGTCACCACAAAATATACGCCCACAGACCCTACAATGGTGTTTGCGAACAAACATGCCGAATTCACGCCTACACGAGAAGCATTGATGGACACGCTCATCCGCAGTCCATGTAGCCGGTGTCCGAACGGGTATTGCTATCGGCTGAGTTTTGGACATATATAGATGGACATCTTCGTATTTATATGTCAATCTCAAAAAGAATAACCGTACGTTTGGCTTTAGTGGGAGCCTGCGAGGTTGGTAAAACTAGCATACTGTTACGAGCAATGGGAAAGCCGGTTCCGAAGAATTACGTAGCAACTATAGGCATTGATTCAGGCATTTACCGCTGCGTTCAAGAGGACCAGTATGTAACATTGAAAATGTGGGACTGTAGCGGTGATAAACGCTTTGGTGCTATCATACCACGTTTTCTGAGGGATTCCAAGTTTGTTCTGTTCTGTTTCGATTTAAGCAGACCTGAAACCTTTGAATCGGTAAAGGAATACGTAGAGTTAGTGGATTCTATCATGGGAGATAAACCTTATACCTCTTGCGTTGTCGGGCTAAAGAAAGATTTGGAAGTAGCTTTCGCCAAGAAAAACGTTCGCGACTATGCGGAAATGATATCCGCCACATATTACGAGGTAGATGCCTCACACGAATCCGAAGTTATTTTTTTAATGCATAGTATAGCTAAGGATGCCGTAGTGGGTGGTAATTTCATATTAGAAGATGTGGAGGAAGAAGAGGCAGATATCATTGTACAGAGACAGTGCCCGTGTATGTGACGAATATTCGAGGGTATTTATGTCACCCTGAATATTGTATATAAAACATCATGCCGAAACGCTGTCGCGAACCAGAAGAGCAAGACCTCGAAGAAGTTGTCAAGCGTGTGCGCGTGCTAGATAATATCCCAGATGAGAACCCAAGAAAGCGTGGTTTTGATTTCGAGAACGCACCAAGAAAAAAAATGAGGACGGTTGAACCTACCCCTATCAAGTACAAAGCGTATGAGTATAGAGACTGTATTCGAAAGCTTTACAACATGAACAAGAGATTATTACACAAACTGGAAATCGAGAAGATGCACGTAAAGGAAGCGGAGGAGAAATATTTACATCTGAAAAAAGAAGTAAGAACTCGAGGTATTCAAGCCCATAGTTGGCCGACATTTGCCGCATCTCCACCTCTCCCACCCGTTGTGTACTAAACCTAAAACTGTATATAAGGATTACTATTTTTATTATAATGACAGACCTACTAGATATAAGAAAGCGTGTACAATATTCCCCTTCTATTGCTAGAATTTCTACTCCTGTAGACCCTACCAAACAAGCTGTTGGAACTGGATGGATTGTTGAATCGCCACATAAAGAATATGTAACTTTCGTAACCAATGCTCACGTAGTTGCTCCAGGTAAAATGCACCGTATTGAAATGTGCTGGTGCCACGGTAAAGACATGCCTGCCGAAGTATCTGCCATCTGTTACGACCGCGACCTGGCACTTCTTAAAGTCCACAAGCAAGTGTGGGACAAGATGGTAGACGAATACGTCACCAAACCCACTGAAAATGCCTACATCAAATCGGCTCCTCCTATTAAACTAGGAAATGAAAAGATGTTCTCTCCTATGGATACTAAAGTATGGTGCCAGGGCCATCCGCTGGGGTTGCCACATCAACAAACGTCGTGGGGTAATACCCGCGGCATATACGAGATGCCAAACC
>Ga0115011_10000589_pt1 | contig 28926 bp, 27 predicted proteins | sample TroAtlMetagenome_2_FD_88705 | JGI IMG/M metagenome (GOLD analysis project Ga0115011, IMG submission 88705) | Marine eukaryotic phytoplankton communities from Atlantic Ocean - Tropical Atlantic ANT8 Metagenome | ecosystem: Environmental > Aquatic > Marine > Oceanic | place: Tropical Atlantic...
CCCATGAAGGAAGGAGAGTGCTACAGTGGCAGGTTTCTCCGTGTCGAGCTGCTCGAGCAGCGGAGCGAGGCAGGGAAGACTGAAATTCCGATAGCCTTCGGCGTCCAGGGTGTGCCTGGCTCCAAAAAGGAGAAGGAGGCTCATCAAGGTCGTCCCAGGTCTGGTTCCGTGAAACCTCAGGCTCATGACGTAAGATAGCGCAGGGTCAGGGTCATCTCAAGGCTGGCGGATGAGAAAGGATTTGTTCGCTATCCTGGCTCTGCACAGCTTTATTGCATGAATGCACCGTAGCTTTCCCGAGATCCGGTTTGTCGCTAATCTCTGGACTCTTACTGATCACCCGTCTTCCGGTGCTGAGTGGACCTTGGAGGAAAAAGTATCGGCGATTAAGGATGCTGGTTTCGATGGAGTGAATGACAGGGGCAGGGATTCGTTGCGGGGTCTTCTCGAGAAGTACGAGCTGGGCTTTTCGGGGCTTTTCGATGCTGATGATCCGGCAGAGTACGGCGATCTCATTCGGGCCCAGGTGGACTGTGGGTCCTCAACGATCAATGTTCAGTTATGCGACCATGACACCCCCTTGGCCGAGGCTATTGAGAAAACGTGTCTTCTTATGGAGGAGGACGAGCGTCAGGATGCGAACGTTCATCTCGAGGTTCACCGCGACACCTGTACAGAGACGCCGGAGAAGGCCTATGCGATTGCGGACGGTTATCGTGAGGCTACTGGAAAAATACTTCGGATGAATATCGATCACTCTCATCCTGCGATCGTCAAACATCTGCGACCTGCTGATTTCGAGTCACGATTGCTGGATCGGCCTGAGTTGCTGCAGAACGGGAACCTTCTCCACTGTCGCCCCTTTAACGGACACCATTGCCAGATCCCGGTGACAGATGGGAAGGGAGGTTTGACCCCGGAGTTCAATGACTATCTGCCGTTTGTAGCCAGTGCGTTTTCCTGCTGGCTTGAAGGCTCGCGCCCTAAGGATGTCCTTTGGGTTGTGCCGGAGCTTGGGCCAGTCTCCAGCGGCTACGGGATCAGCACGTGGCCCTCGGTCTGGAGCGACTGTGTCGTGGCCATGGGCGAGATGAAAAAAGTATGGGAAAAGCTGCGAAGCCGAGCGTTATCATGAGTGGGTAGCCCGGGTGAGTGCGGCGAGACTTGCCAAGCGGGCGCTCTGAAGCGAGGGTTTCGAGGTGCCGGATCGAGGAGATAAGGAGGTGGGAGTTGTGCGTGCTGGTCAGCCGGGGATTGAGGATGTTGACCGGGTGGCTCTGGAGGAGCCATTGCAGCTGGTTGTTAATGGGCATGCGGTTGCAGTGCTGATGCGGACACCGGGGAACGACGAGGAATTGGCCGTCGGCTTTCTCTGGACGGAGGGAATTATTAACAGAGGAGACCAAGTGTTAAAGGTGGACCTTGGCACGAAGGAAAATCACGCACTTGTATTTTTGGAGGAGGGAGTAGAGTTGGATCTAAACAGGCTTACGCGGCATCTCTTCAGTGCCTCTTCGTGTGGGCTATGTGGCAAAGCGAGTATCGATGCGATCACCTCTCTGCATGATCCGCTGCCGGATGGGCCCGGGTTCCCAGAATCCAGCCTCCTTGGAGCTCCGTCAGCGTTGCGGTCCGCTCAGGCCACTTTCGAGAAAACGGGAGGGCTTCATGCCTCGGGGGTCTTTAGTAGGGAGGGCCGTCTCCTCGCCCTGCGAGAAGACGTGGGGCGTCATAACGCTCTGGACAAGTTGCTTGGATGGGCGCTTCTAAATGGGCGGGATCTCTCTGAGAACTTTGTGCTGATGTCGGGTCGTCTCTCCTTTGAGCTCATGCAGAAAGCGCTCGCCGGGCGCCTGCCTCTTGTTGCTGGCATCTCTGCGCCTTCTTCTCTGGCAGTTGAATTCTCGCGCGAGTCTAACCAGACCCTGGTGGGGTTCTTGCGAGCTCCTCGCTATAACGTATATGCGGGCGCCGATCGGGTGGTCTTCGAAGGCTGAAATTGAGGAGGATCCGTCCCGAGGCAATGCAGGTCTGCTGTTAAGCGGTTGCAAATTCACTCATGCTGGTCGATGACTGCAGGTAGATGAAATTACTTCTGGCCTGCGCACTGACAGCCCTTCTGAGCCTGATGGGAGCAGCTCATCCTGGAGGGCACTACGCCAAGGATCCTTTTAGGCAAATCGACGAGATCCTTCCTGATCCCAATGAGATTCGAGCTGCAAATGGAGCTCCCGGACCTGAATACTGGCAGCAGAGAGCGGACTACAAGATCAAGGTAGTTCTCGATGATGAGGAACAGCGGATCAGCGGTTCGGAGACTATTACCTATACCAACAATTCGTCCATCGCGCTCACTTATCTGTGGGTCCAACTTGATCAGAATCGATTTGAGCAGCAGGCCCTGGGGCATCAGGCCATGGAAGCGCCTGATTTCGATAGCATTGGATTTAGGACGCTTCGCGGCGAATTATCGCGCGAAGACTTCGAGGGAGGATATCAAATCAAGTCCGTCCATGACGGCAGCAGGCAGCCGCTCAGCTACTCCATTATTGACACCATGATGCGGGTAGAGGTGCCCGTGAAACCAGGAGCTACCACGACCTTCGGAATCGACTGGGAGCACAATATCGTGAACGCAAAAGCGATCAGGGCGAGAGGTGGCTACGAGTATTTCAAGGATGATGATAATTACATATATACTATCGCCCAGTGGTATCCCCGGATAGCGGCATTCACTGACGTCAACGGATGGCAGAATAAACAGTTTCTTGGTCGGGGAGAGTTTGCTCTCGAGTTCGGGGATTATGAGGTCTCACTTACCGTTCCAGCTGATCATATTGTCGCGGCTACGGGCACGCTTGCGAATCCCGGAGAAGTGCTCAGCAATGTGCAGCAGGAGAGATTGAAGCAGGCGGAGGGCAGCGACGAGCCCACGTATGTTGTGACACCAGCGGAGGCAAAGGAAAATGAGAAGAGTAAGGCTGAGGGAAGTAAGACGTGGGTTTTCCGGGCAGAAAATGTTCGTGATTTTGCCTGGGCTTCTTCAAGGAAGTTTGTCTGGGATGCTGCTCACGTAAAGGTGGGGAGTCGGGCAGACCGAGTCTGGGCGATGTCCTTTTTTCCTAATGAAGGTGACCCGCTCTGGAGCAAATACTCCACGCATTCTGTCATTCACGCTCTACAGGTATTCTCCAAGCATACCTTTGACTATCCCTATCCGGTAGCGATTTCGGTCCATGGACCGGTGTTCGGAATGGAGTACCCCATGATTTGTTTCAACGGGCCCCGTCCGGAGGATGATGGAACATACTCGCGGCGAACCAAGTATGCGCTGATCTCGGTTGTTATCCATGAGGTGGGGCACAATTGGTTTCCTATGATTGTCAACTCAGATGAGCGGCAGTGGACATGGATGGACGAGGGGCTGACTACCTTCTGTCAGTTTCTTGCAGAGCGGGAGTGGGAAGAAAAGTATCCTTCACGGAGAGGTATGCCCCCGAGCATTGCCAGCTACATGAATCGCGACGATGAAATGCCCATTATGACAAACTCGGAGTCCCTTCGCTACTTTGGCAGTAATGCCTACGCCAAGCCAGCGGTTGCCCTTAATATTCTCCGAGAGTCGGTTCTTGGTCGGGAAAATTTTGACTATGCGTTCAAGGAGTATGCGAACAGGTGGAAATTCAAACGTCCGACTCCTGCCGATTTTTTCCGAACGATGGAGGATGCCTCGGGGGTTGATCTCGATTGGTTCTGGACGGGTTGGTTTTACACCACGGAGCATGTCGATCTCGCCATTAAGGGGGTGAAGCTCTACCAGATGGACACAAAGGACCCGGATATAGAAAAGACCCGGGAAAAGGCGGAGAGGGAAGAGGAGGATGCCAAGTTGCTGACCAACCAGCGCAACATCGGAATCAAGCGATATACGGACCGGTATCCGGACCTGCTGGACTTCTATAATGTGAACGGTGAATACGATGTCACGAAGAAGGATCGAGATGACTTTCAGGATTTTCTCAAGAAGCTGGAGGAGCACGAGAGGGAGATTCTGGAGGAAAACCGATATTTTTATCAGGTCGACCTGACTAACGAAGGAGGTCTGGTCATGCCTGTTGTGTTGAAGGTTCTCTACGACGATGGAGAAGCCAAAATAATGCGCTTGCCGGCGGAGCTATGGAAGAGGGACTCGCGAGAGACGTCCAAGCTCCTTGTTTCGAATAAGAAGGTGGTCAGCATTGAACTTGATCCAAATCTTGAAATTGCTGACTCGGATCGCACTAACAATGAGTGGCCGGCTCAGCCTGAGGAGCTCAGGTTCACCTTGGAGAAGGATGAGAAGAAAAATCTGATGCAGCGATTGAGAGAGGAGAAAAAGAAGAGTGAGGAGGAAAAGAAATAGTTTGTCGGTTCCGACCCTCCAATGAAGGCCGGGATGAGAGCTTGGGTCTTGAAAAATCAAGGCCTTGAATCATGTTTGGAAGGTGATTGCGGAGACAGGAGCATTCGAGGTCGTTACTCAGGGTAAGGGGACCTACGAAATCACCCATGAGGTGGCAGAGATCGTAAGTGGATCGGGCGTTTCAGAGGGTAGCGTGACGGTCTTTGTCAGGCATACCAGCGCCAGCCTGGTGATCATGGAGAATGCGGATCCTAGTGCGCGAAGGGATCTTGAGGAATTCTTTGAACGGCTGGTGCCGGAGGATTCAGATTACTTTATCCATACCATGGAGGGCCCTGATGATATGCCTTCTCACATCAGGATGGCCCTGACCCGGACCAGCGAGGTGATTCCTGTTGCCCGGGGGCGGATGGCGCTTGGGACATGGCAAGGCATCTTCCTTTTTGAGCACAGAAGGGCGAGCCACAAGAGGGAGATCGTGGTCAGTGTGGTGGGAGCCTAGGCGAGGTTTTCAATCTGCTGGTGGGTTCGAGTTGTCCCTCAAGCTCGAGATCCTTTGTAGTTTCAACTTTGCTGGTTGCGCGGGTTGTGACCGGCGCACTAGGCTCTGGCGTGGACGAGAAGGTGTCACAATTGATCGAGTTGGCCCTTATGGAGGATATAGGGCCGGGAGATGTGACCTCACAATATTTCGTTCCGGAGGAACGCGAAGGTCAGGCCTTTCTTGTGGCGAGGTCGGAGGGGGTGGTTTCGGGGGCCCAGATCGGGGCTGAGGTTTTCCGCAGAGTTGACCCGAAGTGCGAAGTTAGAGTGATGCGTTCGGATGGCTTCAGAGTTGCTCCCGGGGTCCAGATTCTTGAAGCGTCTGGGAAAGCCCGATCGTTACTGACTGCGGAGAGAGTCGCTATCAATTTCGTTCAACGGCTTTCCGGAGTGGCAACCAGGACGGCTTTATTTGTTGAGGCCGTGAAGGATACGGGGGTGACTATCATGGATACCCGCAAGACAACGCCCGGATGGAGACTTCTTGAAAAAGAAGCCGTGGTTGCGGGTGGTGGGCGCAATCATCGCATGGGGTTGTATGACCGCGCGATGGTGAAGGATAATCATCTTCTGGTGAAGGGGACGGTGGAAGATTTGCGTAGCTCTATTCATTCGATGAAGAAAGAGCTTCCCGATGTGGCCGTCGAGCTGGAGGCAGACACGCTTGAACAGGTGGAGGCTTTCCTCGGTATTGCTGAAGTTGATTATGTGCTCCTCGATAATATGGACAACAATACCATGAGAAAGGCGGTGGCGATGCGGGGTGAGCGGAAGCGGCCTATTCTAGAGGCCAGCGGAGGTGTGAGTCTTGAGACGGTGAGAGGAATCGCAGAAACTGGCGTCGATTGCATTTCGGTTGGAGAGCTCACGCATTCGGCGGGGGCTCTGGATCTCGCGCTGGAATTCGTTCCTTTCTCAGAGAGAGAATGAGAGTCGGTAGAGCCGGTTTATGACTGCGATCCAGAAATTTGCGGGACTGGGGAACCGCGTAGAGTGGCATGAAAGCGTGGGCTCAACTAACGATCGCGCCTTGGAGATTGTCATGGACCGCGGCCGGGAAGCCGAGGGATGGATTGTTGGGGCAGAGGAGCAAACGGCAGGGCGAGGACGGAAGGGAGCGCAGTGGATCTGTGAGCCAGGGAAAGGATTGGCTTTTTCTGTGATCCTTTGTCCCGGTTGGGAACGTAGGCGCTGGGGATGGCTCAGTCTGACCGCGGCTCTGGCAGTATGTGCCGGAGGGCCGGAGCTCCTCGGTCTGAGTCCCAAGATCAAATGGCCAAACGATGTGCTCATCGAGGATCTTAAGATTTGTGGCATTCTGATTGAAACCCGTGGTCCCTGTGCGGTGGTGGGTATTGGGCTGAATGTGAATGAGCACGCGCTTCCTCGGGAGCTTGGTGCAATTTCACTATTTCAGCTTCTTAGGCGGGAGGTAGACCGGGAGCAGCTGGCAGGAACGATACGCGAAAATCTGATGGAACTGCTGGGATTGGAGCCTTTTCTGATCGCAGAGAGGGCATGGGAGATGCTGGCTTGGAAAGACAAAGTGGTTGTGACGGCCTCTGGTAGGAGAGGACGAATTCGGGGTTTCGGTGAGAATGGAGAACTGAAAGTGGAAACACCTGAGGAACTGCTCACTTTATGCGATCCGGAGGGCCTTCGGGTTGCCGAGACGCCGGATTAGCCCTTCGATTCCTGCTTGTCTGAAGACGAGAGGGCCTGGGATCATTCCCCGCTCTCCCCCTTTTCCGGGCCGACCAGCCTTCTGAGAGCCTGAATGTCTTGAAATCAGGATGCTCGTGGGTTTTCCTCCGCCGGCAATGGCAGAGCTCAGCAAGGCATACGAACCTCGCGAGGTAGAGGAGAAATGGCACCGGAGGTGGCTGGAGTCTGATTGTTTTCGTGCGGACGAGACCTCGGAAAAACCCGCTTACTCCATTGTGATTCCACCTCCGAATGTGACTGGAATTCTGCATATGGGGCATGTCCTCAACAATACTCTGCAGGATATCCTCTGTCGCAGGGCCCGGCAGGAAGGGAAGGAAGTGCTATGGTTGCCGGGCACGGACCATGCAGGAATTGCCACTCAGACGAAGGTTGAGCAGAAGCTCAGGGCCGAGGGGCAAACAAAGCATGATGTTGGGCGTGAGAAATTTCTTCAGATGGTATGGGAGTGGAAGGAGCACCACGGAGGGATTATCATCGAGCAGTTGAAGCGCCTTGGGTGTTCGTGTGACTGGAGCCGGGAGCGCTTCACGATGGATGAAGGTTACTCCCGGGAGGTTCAGCAGGTCTTCGTTCACCTGTTTAAAAAGGGGCTGATCTACCGTGGTAAGAGAATGGTCAATTGGTGTCCTGTCTCGCTCACGGCCCTTTCTGATGAAGAGGTGGAAATGAGGCCGCAGAGTTCGAAGCTCTACTACATGAGGTATGAGTTGGTTGATGAACCGGGAAGCTACCTTCAGATTGCTACTACCCGCCCGGAGACGTTGATGGGAGATACAGGTGTTGCAGTGAATCCAAAAGACCCACGCTATGGGCATCTTGTTGGAAAGAGGGTGCGAAGGCCTTTCCCCTCAGCTGAAATTCCAATAGTAGCGGACGATCATATCGACATAGAGTTTGGCACGGGAGTTCTCAAGGTAACCCCAGCTCATGACAAGGCGGACTTCGAGATCGGGCTCCGTCATGATCTTGAAATTATTGATGTGCTTAACCCGGACGGGAGTATCAATTGCCCCGGCTGCCCCGATCTGGACGGGCGAGATCGTTTCGAGGTGAGAGAGCTTGTGGCCGCCAAGTTGGCAGAACTTGGTCTTCTCGAGAAGGTGGAGGACTATGAAAATAATGTGGGGTTCTCCCAGCGCGCAGGAGTTCCAGTTGAGCCGCGTATCTCGATGCAGTGGTTCCTCAAGTATCCAGAGGTCGAGCGAGCAACGAGGGTAGTAGCAGAGGGAGAAATCGTATTCCGTCCCGAGCGCTGGAAAAAGACCTACCTCCACTGGCTGGAGAACATTCAGGACTGGTGTATCAGTCGCCAGCTATGGTGGGGCCACCGTGTGCCGGTGTGGTATCGGAGCGACAAGGTCAATTTGCTGCAGGAGGCAGAGAGTCTGGATCTGTCTCATCTTGAAAATGGGGACATTCATGTGGGGGTAGACCCTCCCAGTGAGAGCGATGCGGAATGGGTGCAAGACCATGACGTAATGGATACTTGGTTCAGTTCATGGCTATGGCCATACGCGACAATGGACGAGGCCACGCAGTCTAAATTCTATCCGACGGTGGATCTCTGCACGGGTCCAGACATCATCTTCTTCTGGGTTGCGCGTATGATCATGGCGGGGTTGGAATTCAAAGACGAGATCCCGTTCAGCAACGTATACTTTAACAGCATCGTCCGGGATATTGAGGGAAGGAAAATGTCGAAAACCCTCGGAAATTCGCCGGACCCTCTCGACCTCATGTCTGATTACGGGGCTGACGCTCTGCGTTACGGTCTGATGAGAATTGCTCCGACGGGGTTGGACGTAAAGTATGATGAAAAGCAGATTGAGGAGGGGCGGAACTTCGCCAACAAGCTTTGGAATGCATGCCGTTACCGGCAGATGCAGGGTCCCGTAAAAGGGGTTTCTGCCAAGCCAAACATCTACGCGATTGCTATTCTTGCGAAATTAAAATCTCTTGAAGAAGGCGTGAGGCGGGCGTTGGAGAACTACGCCTTTAATGACGCCGCGCAGCAGCTGTATCAGTTCTTCTGGTCTGAGTTCTGCGACTGGTACCTTGAATCGGTTAAAGGAGACTTTGGAGAAGAGGCTGACCCGGGGCGTAAGGCTTCGACTCTTGAAGTTATAGATATTATTCTCGATCGCTACCTTCAGTTGATACACCCCTACATGCCTCATCTCACCGAGGAATTATGGGAGCAACTTGGGTTCGCGGGTGAATCTCTGCTCATGGAGCAGGAGCTTCCAGAAAACTCTCCGTTGGAAAAGTTCGGTTTATCGGAAGAGGAGTCTCACGCGGCGGAGCAGAAGGTGGCAGAGGTATATGAGTCCGTATCGCGGATTAGAAACCTGAAGGCGGAATACAATCTGGCGGCCAATCGGAACGTTAGCCTCATTGTCAAAGCGGGCAGTGGCTGGGCTGAAGAGGAAGCGGCTACCCTGGCGCTGCTTTGCGGCGCGAGGGTCGTAGAATTTTCCGAGGGTTACGAAGCGCCCAAGGGAACCCCGGTTGCAGTGACGGTAATAGGAGAGGTTTACCTTCCGTTGGAGGGTCTGATTGATCTGAATGCAGAGAGGAAAAGAATTGGTGCGGAAATTGCTAAGGTGCAAAAGGAGCTTTCTCGAAGTGAGGGAATGCTGGGAAATCCAAAGTTCGTGGAGAACGCAAAGCCTGAGATTGTGAAGAAGGAGCAGGATCGACTGGAGGAGTGGCGAGAGAAAATGGTCCAGTTGGAGGAGCTCCTGGAGGCTCTCTCGTAACGGGGCGATTCCTCCTTTCTGCGAAATTCAGAATGTAACGATCAGGATGAGGGATATAGTGGAACTTGCGGGCCTTGAAGAAAAGGCCGTCGCCCTTCTCCATGGGGCGGGACTGGAGACGGTCGAAAAATTTATTGCCAGCGATGCGGTTGAACTTCTTGAGCGATTGAAGGTGGTTGGGATGCGCCTGGAAGAAGAGATAAGGCCCCCGTCTCAGAATCTTATCGAGGCTTGGCAGGCGACCGGCCGTGAGTTGCTGGGAAAGGAGGTAAGATCGTCAGGAAGATAGGCGGTTGGGGTTTCGCCCGAAAGCCTGGAGAAAGCTGGGGTCGCGATTAGCTCTCTGCCTGTTGCCAGGGTCTTCGAATTAGAATCATCGGTAGAACCGGTGGCGCCATTCGAGCACTCGAAGGGTTGGACGCGCAAGATTGAGGATCATGATCTTGTGGGTGAGCCTGCTCCCAGAGTTAGACAGAAGGCTGGTGAGACCTTCCGCAGTCTAAGTGGCAATCAAAAGGCAGAATCACGGAGGGAGCGCCGGAACCGGGGTATGCCTCATTTTAAGGCAGGGTTTGTTCGTTGGGCTGCAGCGCTCACGGTAGTGGTAACCTTGCTGGGGATGTTGTCGTTGATTGGCCTGATCACAGTTGGAATCATGGCCTTTGGATTTGGATTCCAGCCCACCCCACGTATCGCTTTCGCGTTTGTGCCATTCCCACTTGCTCTGATGCTCTACCTGCTTCTGGGTATTCGGGCGAGATGCCAGTTCTGTGGGCAGAGGTGTTTCGTTAGTAAAAATTGCCAAAAGCATGAAAACGCGGCCCGATCAATTCTGGGATTCGGTTTTGCCGCGGCACGAGACGCTCTTTTATTTACAAGTTTTCGCTGCATGTATTGCGGATCGAAAACCCGATTGAAGGGTTGAGGCATCCCTGTGCAGGGAGGTTACTCGCGATTTCGTGAATCGATCAGGATAGTGACAGGTCCGTCGTTCACAAGAGAGACGTTCATCATCGCTCCGAAGCGCCCTCGCTCGACCTTTCGTTCGAGGTGAGCGGAGAGGACCGCGCAGAACTGCTCGTAAAGTGGTTTGGAGTGTTCGGGCGGTGCAGCCCGGATAAAGGAGGGGCGATTCCCCTTCCGGGTGCTTGCGTGGAGAGTGAACTGGCTGACGACAAGCGCGCTTCCGCCGGTATCGAGCAGAGAGCGGTTCATGCGGCCTTCAGGATCTTCAAAAATACGAAGGCTGGTGATCTTTTTTGTGAGCCATTCAATATCGGTGGGATCGTCAGCGGCTTCAACGCCCAGAAAGATAAGAAGTCCGGATTTAATAGAGGAGATGACCGCTTCTTCGACAGTGACGGAAGCACTTGAGACCCGCTGTATGACCGCCCGCATGCCCAGATTATGATTCTCAGCGGCAATGATTCAAGCAATCTGCTGGCGATGTGAGCTATGAAAGCTTACCTGACAAGGGGTAAGGCAAGATGCCGCAGAGGTGTCCATGTTAGGTTCTGGGCTCGCTGTCAGCAGTCCGAGAGCCTCTTGGGAGGATCTTTGTTCTCGATAAAAAAAGGCAAGAGATTGATTATACTGATCTAATGGCTGCTACCTTCATGGGTGTAAAATGAATATTCACCATCTTGAACTCTTCTACTTTGTCGCCAAATACGAAGGTATCACGGCTGCAGTTCGACGGATGCCCTATGGGATTCAGCAGCCGGCAGTGAGTGGGCAGATTCTTCAGCTCGAAAAAGAGCTAGGGGTGAAGCTCTTCAACCGGAGGCCCTTCGCGCTGACACCTGCTGGAGATGAATTGTATGACTTTGTGTATCCCTTCTTTTCTCAAGTTGGAGAGGTGGAGGCTCGCTTGAAGGGGGAAGAAGGATCTCATCTGCGCATCGCGGCTTCCGGCTCTGCTCTGCGTATTCACCTTCCCGATATTCTCGCTGAAGTGCGTGCGCAGCGTCCGTCAGCCCGCTTTTCTCTGCGTGAGGTGGAGCCGGCGGAGCTGCAGGGTCTTCTTAAGACCCAGCAGGTTGATCTTGCCATAAGTATTATCGGCGAACGGATCACCGAGGGCTTACAGACGGTAGAACTATTGAAAATACCTCTCGTGCTGTTGGTGCCGGAGCAATGGAAAGTGCGAGGACTGAGTGACCTGCTGGTTAAGAATGAGGATACGGGCCGGAAGGCTCCAAGGTATCCCCTCGTCGGTCTGCCCACGGGAAATGTCCTTGGAAGGATTTTTCTCGATTCCTTTGAGGAGCGAGGCGTCGATCTTGTTCCAAATATGGAGGTGGATTCCCTGGACCTCGTCGCAGATTACGTCTCATGGGGATTTGGCATGGGAATGGGAGTGAAGATCCCTGGTAAGGAGCCTCCGGGTGGACTGCGGGCAATCCGCCTGAAAGGATTTTCTTCGGTTGTTGTGGGGGCAATCCACCAGGAGAACCTGAAGCCCATCGCGAGGGATTTTCTGGAATTGGCTCGAGAGCGTGCTAAAAATTTAGCGAAGCCGAGTTAACCCATGATCAGAGAAGGCCTGATTTTAAAAATTGACTGCCCTGACCGTGCTGGGTTGGTAGCCAAGATTGCTGGATATGTCTCCGAGCACGAGGGCAACCTCGTTGAGTTCAATCAGTTTACCGATGCGGTCAGAAGCAGGTTCTTTGCCCGGCTGGAAATCGATACCTCCGGGCTCAAGGTGGAGACCGATGATTTTGTGAGAGGGTTTGGGACATTGGGTCGTCTTCTGGAGGCTCAATGGCACTTTCGTCGTCTCCCATATCGCATGCGAACTGCAGTGCTTGTCACGAAAACCGACCATTGTCTCAACGAGATCCTGTGGCGGGCGCAGCTTGGCGAGCTGCCGGTGGAAATCACCTCTATCATAGGGAACAGGGATGACTGCCGTCTGATCGCGGAGCAGGCCGGTATACCCTTTCATCATGTAGAGATTGGAGAGGACAAGGAGAAGGGCTTTCGAACCATCGATAGATTGTTAACGAAGCAGGCGGTGGAGCTCGTAGTGCTGGCCCGCTTCATGCAAGTTGTTCCGGGGTGGCTTTGCGCGGCTTACAAGGGGCGGATGATTAATATCCATCATAGTTTTCTGCCGGCCTTTGTTGGGGCGAACCCCTACCGGAAGGCCTTCGAGAGAGGCGTTAAGCTTATCGGAGCGACATGCCATTACGTAACAGAAGACCTTGATGCCGGACCTATTATTGATCAGGAGGTTGAGCGAGTGCAGCATTACCACTCAGTTCACGACCTTATCCGTCTGGGACGTGATTGTGAGCGTTCTGCGCTTGCAAAGGGAATCCGGTACCATGTGCACGAACGGATTATTCTCGATAATCACCGGGCGCTCGTTTTTCCCGACTGATAGGCAGAATCTAATGTGGAAGGGTGGTTTGCAGGAGAGTGGTGCTCTTCTCCGCCTCCACCCTGACCGGTCCCTTCGGAAGAAGGAGAAAGTCCCCAGATGAATAGATGGTGCCGTTGTTATCCCGGATTGTTCCGCTGGTGATGGTGATGATCGAAAAGCGATCAGGCTCAGGATTTCCTATTTCAGCGCCCGCCTGAAGTTCCACGTAGTCCACCTTGAAGTGCTGGCAGGTTGCCAGATTCTGTCCTTCTGGCTGGTCCATTGCGGGCTCGTAATCCGTGAAATCGATACTGGCCAGCGATTCGCGAACATGTAAATCGCGGGCTTGTCCATCGAGTCCAACTCTATTCCAGTCGAAGACCCTGTAGGTTGTGTCCGCGTTCTGCTGGATTTCGTAAATCAGCATTCCTGCCCCAATGCCATGCAGGCGCCCTGAGGGAATGGAAATAGACTGGCCTGCCCTTGGCTCCAGGGAGTGGACCATCGTCTCGACGGAACCGCTACGAATCGCTTGCTCAAACTGCCCGCGGGTAACTCCCTCCCTGAGGCCCACGTAGAGCTTGGATCCGGGTAGGGCCCTCGCAATATACCACATCTCGGTCTTTGGAGAGCCCCCAAGGAGAGAGGCAATCTGTGAGGGAGGGTGAACTTGAATGGACAGGTGGTCCCGAGAGTCCAGAATCTTCATGAGAAGCGGAAAGCGCTCGCTTTTCAGATTACCCCCGAAAATTTCCTCACGTCTCATGGTCCACAGGTCATGGAGGCTGTGTCCTGCCCATTCGCCAGAGCTGACTACGGACTGCTCCGTGGGCCGATCGGACACTTCCCACGATTCGCCCCAGGGGCCCGGTCCGGGTAACTTTCGGCCCAGGAGGGTTTCCAGGCTCCTTCCGCCCCAGACGCGGGGCATGTAGAGCGGCTGGAAGTGGATCGGTGACACGATGAGTGGGCCGAGAATGGACGTGACCGGCTGGAAGAGTCAAGCAGTGAGAGGGGTAGAGTGCACCTCGCTTGGAAAGTGATACAGAATACTCTCAATAAGATTCGAGGATGTCCTCAAGCGCGTTCCGGAACTTTCGGCCCAAGAGACCTGAAAGAGTGGATTGGTAGTCAGCACAGGTCTCAATGATACGCAGTTCTGGGAGCTGGAAGACAGGATGAGATTGATTAGCAGCCTGCTGGAGAACGCCCGGATTGGAATTCGATCCGGTCCAAGTAATATTGTGGCAGAGAGAGGGCAGGTAATCCTGCATTGCGAGAAGATAGCATCCACCTTCATGGCCTGCTCCGATAACGACTTGGTTGTTTTTGTTGAGCTGGGCGAAGGCGGCGTGGATCCAGCGGCTCGAAATCTCGATGCAATTGCTACCAATGAGGGCGACTTGTTGGTATCCCTCGTCAAAGGCGTTCTTCGCGGCGTTAGATATCCGCGTTCCGAGATCTCCATCTGATTGAGGTTTAAAGTCCGTTGTCTCAGTATTCAGCTGGATGCTGGGATGATCCATAATCTCCGAGAGGAGCCAAAAGCGGATGGAGTCATGGGCGTCTGCAGGGCGGTAGCAGAATCTCAGGGCGCACTTCTCCAGCCCGCTTAACTGCGAGAGCAAAGTCCGAATTTTGGCCCGGTAGACTACTTCCGCCTTGTCGGTAGCCAGAATGTCGGCGGCGGAGGGCTCTAGTCGACCGGGTCGGGGTTCTTCCAGAAAAACAACGAGGAGGCGCATGTGGGAACAATAAGGAAGGCTGGAGGGAGATTTGCCCAAAAGATTAATTTTTGTTGATAGTCAAAAAAAGCGGTATTCGATCTTGTTTGGCCCTTGATTTTAGGGGATTATATGGAGGGCAGAACTCAGTAAAGCTCTGCGCAAAAATTTATGGCGAGGTCGAGGAACAGGTCAAAGCGAAAGGGTAGCACCGATTCTCGTTGGTCCCGTGAAGCGATGGGTGTCACGCTTTCGGGAGTCGGGATCCTTTTGCTCTTGTCGCTCGTATCCTACACGCCCGGAGATTTGCCGATCAAGTTTCCCTTCACGGATTGGGCCTTGCTCAGCGGATTTGCTCTCGATCTTGAGGCGAATGACCCTCGTCAAAACTGGATTGGTCCAATCGGAACATTGCTCGGGTTTATTCAAATTCAAATCTTTGGAGTGGCTGCCTTCATTCTTCCGCTGGGGATGCTGTGGCTGGGGATTGGTCGGCTTTTCATGCGAGCATCCTATAGCATGCGAACTACTACGGGGTTTTGCGTATGCCTTCTGAGCGGCGCGAGCCTTATGGCGGTGCAGGAGAGCTTTTTCACAACGTGGAAGGAAACTTACCTTATTGCGGGTCCGGGTGGCGTGTTAGGACAGGGCTTAGGTGTTGTTGTCCTCAAGGGTATGCTCAGCACTACCGGGGCGCTTATTCTTCTTGGTGTTGTCTACTGGCTGAGCTTTTTTACTCTCCTCGGGGTTCACCCGGTCAAGTTTGTCAAGGCGTTGGCGCTTTGGAGTATCGAAAAGATCCGGCAGGCCCGGGAAGATTGGGGTAGCAGAGTGGCTGAGAAGGAGAGGGCAGCCGCGGGAACGAAAGGGGAGAAGAAGCCCTCCTCGGCCAAGGGCAAACCGAGAAAGAGCAGGCGCCAGAATCGGGGTGAGGAAGAGGCAGGAGAGCAGGAGGGCGCAGAGGATCTGGTGAGTTATGAGCAGGACGAGAAGGGTCAATCCCATCTTCCCTTACAGGAAATCCCGGAGCCGCAGATTATCGACGCGACCCAGAGGATCACACCCTCAATGGCGGCTGGAGCCAAGCCTTTCGAACGGAAGAGGCCCCCGCAGCATGCGGCCCTCAGCACTGAAGGATTCGAGGATTATGAGCTTCCTGGCTTCGATTTGCTCGAATACGAGGAGGAAGAAGCTCCAACGGAGGATAATACGGATATTCTCATCGCTCAGCAGACTAAGATTGTTGAGACCCTTAAGGCCTTCGGAGTTGATGTGACGGCGGGAGACATCACACGCGGCCCAACCATTACCAGGTATGAGGTGTATCCGAGTATTGGCTTAAGGGTGAGCCGGATTGCCCAGTTGGAGCCTGATCTGGCTCGGGCCACAAAGGCGGAGCGGATCAACATTCTTGCTCCGATCCCGGGAAAGGACACAGTGGGTATTGAGATTGCCAATGATTCCAGAATGCCGGTTGCCCTCCGGGAACTCCTACAGGATGACGAGTTTCGGAGCTCTAAGAGGAAAATCCCCTTGGCTCTTGGCAAGGATGTCTATGGCAAGGCCGTCATTGGTGATCTTGCCGCGATGCCCCATCTCCTGGTTGCCGGCGCTACTGGATCCGGCAAGTCGGTCTGTATCAACTCGATCATTTCGAGTATCCTTTTCAAGTTTGGCCCAGATGAACTTCGCTTCATCATGATTGACCCTAAGGTGGTGGAGATGCAGGTCTACTCGGATCTGCCCCATCTCGTTGTGCCCGTTGTGACAGACCCAAGAAAAGTAGTTGGAGCGCTCAAGTGGTGCGTTAACGAGATGGAGCGACGCTACAAGGTGTTTGCCAAGGAAGGGGTCCGAAACTTCGATTCCTTCAATAATCGGGTAAGTGATAAGGGTGATCCGGTAGTTGTTGAGGAGGAAGAGGAGATTGAAGAGGAGGAGGAAGTGATCGACGAGGAGCATGTCGAGTCGATTGCCGCCGCCCTTGAGGATGGCGAGCTGGGCCCGACGGGCGGTGACTGGAAAGAAGAAGAAGAGGAAGAGACCCCGGAGAGGTTCCCCTACATCGTGGTAATTATCGATGAGCTCGCAGATCTCATGCAAACTGCGCCTGCGGATGTAGAAATGTGTATTGCCCGGATCGCGCAGAAAGCGAGGGCGGCAGGAATCCATTTGATCGTAGCGACGCAGACACCCAGAGCGGATGTGGTGACTGGAATCATCAAGGCAAATATACCGAGTCGGATCGCGTTTCAGGTCTCCTCAGCATTGGATAGCCGAGTCATTCTGGATGGTAAGGGAGCGGAGAAGTTGGTGGGCAAAGGTGATATGCTGTTTTTACCCCCGGGATCAGCAAAGCTTGATCGGGCACAGGGAGCATGGATTTCGGACGAGGAAGTAGAATCCCTTGTGGAGTTCTGTTCGGTGCAGAGCGAACAGCGTTTTGAAGAGAGTGTGCAGGCCAGTATTGATGGAGGGGGAGCTGGTGAAGATGGCGATGAGGATGAGGTGTCAAATGCAGACGAAGAAATTCTTCAGAAGTGTATCGAGGTCATCGTGCAGGAGCAGAAAGCCAGTACATCGCTTCTCCAGCGGAGGCTCCGACTTGGATATACCCGTGCTGCCCGGATGGTTGATATTCTTGAGCAGCGTGGAGTGGTAGGCCCGGCTGATGGGTCTCGCGCCCGTGAAGTATTTCTGAAGGGAGAGCCCGTAGTCGTTGACTAGGCTTCAGGGATTGTCCTGATCCAGTAATGACACGAGGGCCGGTTGGACTACGGCCATGATAGCCTCGTGGGCTTGCTCTACAGGCTGGTCCGCATCGATAATGTGGACGAAGTCATCTGTTACCGAGTGAAATATCTCACGGCAAAGTTGGAGGGATTCCCGTCGCTCGAATTCATTCCCTTGCCCATCGCGGACCCCAATGCGGGCTATCGCGGTATCAAGAGATAGCTCAAGAATGAGGAGGAGGTCCGGACGAGGCGCAAATTGTTCATTGGTTTGTCGGATCTCCTGGGGATCGAAGCCTCGGGTTCCCTGATAGGCCATGGTCGAGAAGTAGTAGCGGTCGAGAATGACAATTTCTCCCGCCTTGAGCGCAGGATTAATGAGGGTCTCTACATGCTCCTGGCGATCCTTGTGAAACAGGTCGAGCTCCTCCTCTGCGGATAGGCGACCGGTAGTGGCAGAGTCTCGAAGCTTCCGTCCGGAGGGGCCGTCCGTAGGCTCGCGTGACTGTGTAACACGAGCTCCCTGTTTCCGGAGAGTTTCGGTCAAGAGGCGGACCTGGGTAGATTTGCCGGTGCCATCAATCCCTTCTAGGACGATCAGGAAGCCGGGATGATTTTTTGAGGCGTTCAGGAAAATCGAAGGTTGTATGGAGGTCTGTCCGGGATGCGGCGGCTAAGCCATGAGCGCCAGAGCTGTTGGATGCGCTCCCGGCAGGATTCGAACCTGCGACCTACGGATTAGAAATCCGTTGCTCTATCCAGCTGAGCTACGGGAGCTTGGGCGGGAGTTTACGCGATCAGCCGTGCTTGGCAAGGCAGCCCGAAGGGGAAGGGAAAAGATTTCTGAGATGGAGTGCTGCCCTTATGCTGCCCTTATCTGCGGAGTAGGGGACCCCACCCGTGGGGTAGGGCTTTTTTTGGGCGCCCGTCTGTAAATATATCACCGCTTGAGAAAATTATTGGAGGACGGGCCGCCCCATCCCCGTGCAGGAACCACGGTGCGGGGCACGGGTTAAGGGTGTATTGCTACGTCTTTGGCGATGTCCAGAGGATCACACGCCTTCTCCTGCCTTATCTGCCGCTGCAATCGCCTCCAAGTCGCCCTCCTCGCAGCAACGTACGAAACCTTCGGTGTAGCGTTTCAGCTTTTCCCAGCTTTCGCGGATGCTATCTGCCTCATCCGGGGTGATAGAATGGTCGAGAGCGGACTCGGAAATACGGCGCAGGAGTTTTGAGAACTGGTCGATGATTTCGCTGGTGGCTGGTAAAACCTCATAACCTTCCGCGGAACTTTTTTTTGGGTTTTTGACAAAATATCCTCCGCATTCTTGGCAAAGCCATTCTACGATATGATTCTCGCCCGTGAGCCGAATAATTTCGAGGATCCGATCGAGTGGGTTGCGGCTCCCACTTCCGTTATCCGACTGTTCCTGAGCCCATTTATAGACCAGAGAGAGCGAGACTCCGAGTTCTCCAGCGATTGCCTTGGGGCTCGTTTTCTCGAAGGATTGCTTAAAGACCTCGTGCGAATCCATGGTCTGATCCTAGCCAAATCTTACCGCTGATGGCAAGAAAACGGGTGAGGCACGATAGGAGCAGTCTGACCCTCACGCGTTCGAGGGGATGGCCTGCTCGTCTTGATTCTCTTCGAGATGGGCAAGGTGTTCGGTCCCCAGCTCTTCGATCTCGAGCAGGGAGGCGACGGTAGAGAGGCGCCGTCGAAGGGGTTTGGCTCCAGGGAAGCCCTTGCAATATGCCATCAGACGAGAGCGCATGGCCATCATGGACTGTTTTTCGTTGCCGTAGCGATTGCTCTCGATTGCGAGACGACAATGTCGAAAAATGAGCTGCCAGCGTTCGTTGAGTGGCACGGGAGAGGGGTCTCTTCCGGTCTCCAGGTAGTTCTTGGCCTGTCGGAAGATCCAAGGGTTCTGCATGGCGGCACGCCCGATCATCACTCCCGATATGGCAGTGGTTTCTCGCCGTCTCTGAATATCCTCGCCAGAGCTCAGGTCGCCATTCCCGACCACCGGTATTGAGACGTGATGAGAGCACTCGTTGATGATTTCCCAGTTGGCCTCTCCTCGGTATCCTTGAGACCGGGTTCGCCCATGAATGGAGATTGCCTGCATCCCAGACTCCTCGAGAACGGAGCAGACTTCCGGTGCGTTAATCGAATTTTCGTCCCACCCGATGCGGATCTTTGCGGTGACGGGGACTTGATTTCCAACTGCTTCGGCCACCCCGCTGGCGACTGAGGCGAGAACCGGGCAATCACGTAGAAGGGAAGAGCCTCCATTCTTAGAGACGACCTTGTTGACAGGGCAGCCAAAGTTGATGTCGATGAAATCAGGCTGCTGCCAATCGATGATTTTCCGGGCTGCTTCTCCCATCCTCTTGCCGTCCGCACCGAAAAGCTGGACGCCTACTGGCCGCTGTTCATCAGTAAATTCGGTGTATTTCCGAGTGCGTGCATCCTGCTGAATAATCCCCTCGCTAGAGACGAACTCGGTAACCATGACATCCGCGCCCAGCTCTTTACAGATACTTCGAAAGACGACGTCAGTCACCCCCGCCATGGGTGCGAGATAGAGAGGAAAGGCGCCGCTCTGGAACCAAGGAAGCACGGAGGGATGTTACCCCGGTTCCCGATGGACTGAAACGAATGTTTTGAGGAGAGGAGGAAGCGAGAAAGAGCGGGAATTCGGGCTTTATTCGCAGGGTTTGCACTCCCAGCCGATCTCTTCCATGAGATCCTCCACTCTCTTCCCATATTCCACGTAGCTTTTGTAGCATTGATCCCAGTCCGGTTTCTGCCCGTCCTCAACATGGAAAACCGTGGCGACATGTGGCTCGATGGCGAACCCGCCATCATAGCGTCGAGCCTTAAGATCACGCATGATGTGCTGCAGGTGGCAATCACCCTCTCCAGGCATGCTGTATTCAGGTTCGGTTTGTCCTACTTTTGGATAGCGGCAGTCCTTGATGTGGACGTGGACAATATACTCCTTGATGTCATTGTAGAATCCCAGGGCATCCTGAAAGGGGTGGGGCTCGGACTTCGACCGATCACGCTGGAAGACCGGGTTGCCGGTATCGAATACCAGTTTCAGTCCCGGAACCTCTTCGATCAGGCGAAGGGTGTGCTTGGCAGAGAAGCCACCCCAGTTAGAGCAGTTTTCATGAACAGCTGTAATTCCCTCATCCGCAAACCTCTGCTGGATGATACGGAGCCTCTTAAACCGTTCTTCCTCGTGCTGATCTTCTCCCCAAGGTTCCTGAGCGTAGGACATTACCCGGATGATCTTGGTGCCGAGTTTATTCATTCGGGGTATGGCACGTTCGATTTCCCCAAGCGTGACGTCGAAATCATCGGTAATCTTCTTGGCCCAGTTTCCGATGAGCGATCCGATCTCCGGAATTTTAATTTCTTCCTTTTCGAGCAGCTTCAGGGCCTTGTTAAAGTCCTTGTCGCTGAGGTCGTGGATACTTTTGCCATCAATGGAACGTGCTGAAATTGCATTCCAGCCAATTTCCTTGGTGGCTTTGATCTGGGTGGCAAGGTCTTTTGCTGCCTCGTCGGCGAAACCGGAGAGATACATGTGGGGAGAGGAAAGAGCAATTGTTGCGAGCTGGCAAGAGTGAGATGTAACCTAGTTTCCATTGGCAGGGAAAAGGCCTGCCGGGCCGCCTCAATTTTTAGATCCTCGAGACTGGCGATTTTGTGGGTCCGAGGCCATATTGGAGGAGTGAAAACACCCATCAGCGCGGCTCTTGCCCTCGTTTTTTCCGTTCTCTCTGCTGAGGCGGTGGAATTTGGCAAGGACGTCCTGCCAATCCTGAAAAGTCACTGTTTCAAGTGCCACAGGGACGGCAAAGAGAAGGGAGACTTCAATCTCGAGCCCCACCGGATCAAGGCGCACATTGGCGCAGGACTGCAAATTGTACCCGGCAGAGCCAATAGTGGGCTTTTTATGAAGGTGATCCAGTCCGATGATCCCGAAAATCGGATGCCTCCAAAGGGAGCGGGACTGGGTGAGAAGGATGTGAATATCCTCAAGCTCTGGATTACTCAGGGCGCAGAGGTGGGTGTGGAGGAGAGTGCCACGCCGGAAAAGGAGCCTCTGGAAGGTGTTTGGACGAATAAGAGCGGGAAAAAGATCAAGGCGTCTCTTCTGGGGGTGGAGCAAGATAAGGCGATTCTTAGAATGGCTAATGGTAAGATCTACAAGTATCCCATCGCGAGCCTCGATGCCGAGAGCCAGAGGAGGGTGAGGGAATTTGCAGAGAAGAAAGAGTAGGAAAGAGACCTCTCAGTCCTCAGGCCAGATCGACCTTCCTGCCGTTTTCCCGGGCGCTCTCGTAAATCGCACAGATCAGGGCAACCGCTTTACGGGCCTCTGCGGCGTTAACGCTGGCTGCCCGTCCCTCGGCGATCGAGCTCACGACCTCTTCGAAGTTTTTTTGGTGTCCCTCGAAGTTGATTGCCGTGGGGTCGTTGGCCCCGAGACCGGCTTCAGAGCCCTTCATCATGGACTGGTGAATTTCGTCATCTCCGGGAGCCTCATTCATAAAGTCCCAGATTTCGAAAGATTCGTCAGCGAGAAAGGCGCTGCCCTGGTCTCCGCACAATTGCACTCGGGCAGGGTGACCATCTTTTGACCAGTTAGAGGTCGATCCCTCTATGACACCCCGGGCCCCATTGGCGAATTCTACGATCGCTACGGCGGTATCCTCGACTTCGATATCCGAGTGGGTCAGGCAGGCAGTGTTAGCCTGCACGCTCACCACCGGGCCGGCGAGGTACAGCAGGGCGTCGATGGTGTGGATTGACTGGTTCATGAGGGCTCCTCCGCCATCGAGAGCCCAGGTGCCCCGCCAGGCGGCAGAGTCATAGTAGGCTTGGTCTCGATACCACTTCACGTAGGCCGAGGCAGAGGTCAGGGTGCCAAAACGTCCTGAATCAACGGCAGCCTTAAAGGCGTCCATGGCAGGGTGAAAACGGCGGTTGAGGACGGCTGCGAGGGAGACTCCGTTTTCTTCCGCAGCTCTCATCATAAGATCGATCCGCTCTGGAGTGATCTCGAGGGGCTTTTCACAGATGACGTGCTTTCCTGCCTTGAGAGCGGCAAGGGAGGGGTCGAGATGAGCGCCAGAAGGGGTGCCCACGGTGACAAGTTGAAGTTCGTCGTCGGCCAGAAACTGCTCGAGGTCGCTGAAGGGTTTTGCGTCGAACTGCCCCGCGAGTTGCTGCGCCGCCTCCGCCCGGAGGTCGAAGACGGAGTGCAGTTCTCCGCCTGTCATGGCCTCGATGGCCTTGCCATGGAATTGGCCGATCATGCCGGCCCCGATGATTCCGAATTTCATGAGGGGGGAGGTTTTCCGTTTCTCAGTAAGAGGGACGCCCTAGCTGTGTGACTTTGATTTTCTCGGTAGGAAGAAACCTATCACAACGAGGATAGCAAAGATGATGATAAACCATTTGCCCATCGCCAGATCGGTCGTGATTTCTCCGGCATCGTTCTTGATAGTGAGCTTCTTATTCCATCCGGTCCATCCTGCGGCGAGGCCCGTAATGACACAGGAGATGACAAGGGGGATGTTCCAGGCGAGGCGAGCCTTTCCTCTTGGGACTTGATCTCCGAGGACCTTTCGAGAGTTGATCATGACGATAAAGGCAAGGAAAGCGATGGGGAAGAGGACGTAACCAAAGGTCGAGGTTGTCACTGCCAGATAAGCCTTGGATTCGCCACCCCAGAGTAAAGGCCAGAGGACGCCAGTGGAGGCTAGTGCGGTTCCAACTTTGAAGGCCATGCTATCCCTCGGTTTGCCTGTGACTTCACAGGCCACGAAGCCGGAAATCAGCATGAGGATGGATATCGTAGATAACCCCATGGCGAGGACCCCGATTCCAAAGACTTTTTTCGCCCAGAAAGAACTTCCAAACAGTGACTCAAGTGCTCCTGCAAGCTGGTTGGTGTCCCGTTTGATCAACATGGCGGCAAGTTTCTTTTCACCATCCGAGATGGCTACCGTCTCGCCGACTTTCACATTACGGGAATTAATCGCTTTGCTGTAATCAGCATATTTTCCACTATCTTCATGGATAATTACCTGGCCGTTTTCCTCACTGAGAAGGCCCTCGAATGGCTTGCCGTGAAACTGAGAGCCAGCAGCGATGACAACGCATCCAGTAGCAAGGACAAAGGGAATCATCATTCCCGTGACAAGGTCGAATCGTGAAAGGCTGCGGTGCGTTCTGGTCCATTTGCGAGCGCGAAGGGCCCAGGGCATGAGGAACGTCATGTTGATGCCAACTGCAGCAGCAGCCGATGCAACCATGGGATCCCTTTGAGCCTTGAGGACGATAGCCGTCCAGTATTCCTGTGCAGCTTCTGAAGGGAGCGCTGCCAAGATTGCATTATAGGCTTCCGTAGGTTTCCAGATCAGAGAGGGATTTGGAATGAGGCCGTTAAAGATGGAGCCCCAGTCGAGAGTGCCGGCGAGACGAATAACAACACCCACGAAGGAAAGGACGACTATCCCAACTAGAACCTTCAAAGTGTTCTCATAGATCCGGTATCCTCTGCCTTTGCCAGATCCAAGGAAGTTGACCGAGAGCATCACGGCCAGAATAACGAACGAGACGATATACTTCGTGCTGTCAAGGTCCTTGGAAGCAGCAAAGAATGACGGGAAAAGGTTGTCCGTGAGCGCGGCGTAGGAGAGGGAATACTGAGGCAATACCCAGATCATGTTTGCTAGTTGCGAGGCGGCGAGCCATCCCCACGCGAGGACGGGGTTAATTTCCTGCCGGAGACTTTGGAAAGGGGTTCGCTTTGTACTCAGCGTTACGTAGGAAATAGCGGCAAGGAGGATGACTCCCATAAGCATGGCAAAGGGTTGTACCCAAAGCATGGCGAAGCCGCCCATGACCGCGAGGAACATCGCTCCGCCGAGGGAGCCTCCGCCGAGGGTGATAGCGCTCTGTAGCCAACCCGGCCCGGAGAGCTTCGTGTAGGCTTTGGCCTTTGCGAGGGCGCCTTTGTCGGCCACCGACTCGAGGATTTCGATCTCGTGGTTAGGTTGCTCGTCGTTGCTGCTCATATGTCTCGGTTCACCCTAACCGGTAACCGGCAGCAGCGGCAAAGAGGAAATTCAGATCAAAGAAGGGACGGGCTAGAGGTGGTTTTCAACGGTTGTCCGGAATCACTCAGTATCCGCCGAGATAGACCTTTTGAAGGTATTCCATGCTCTGCCGGGCAATTTCGTCAGGGCTGGGCTCGTATTTGAAGACTTCGACCGAGATCCAGCCCTGATAGCCTATTTCGTGGAGAGCCTGTGCGGCGGGGGTGTGATTGACCTCACCCATGCCGGGGCCGAGCAGGTTGGGGTCGTTGGCGTGGTAATGGGCGATGCGGGAGGCATTGTCGCGGACGAGATCCCCCAGCGACTTCTGCTCGGAGCTCATGGCCTTGACGTCGAGATGGAGCTGGAGGCTCGGGTGATCGACAAGATCAAGGAGAGCGGCGGTTTCTTCTGCGGTATTGAGAAAATTGGTCTCTGATCTGGCCAGGGGTTCCATGGCGATAGTGATGCCAAGGTCGGCACAGTGCTCGGCAGCGGGCCTGAGAACCTCGACAGCTCGTTCCACGGATTCGCCATAATCCCACCCCGGCTCCAGTGAGCGTTGCTGGGGGCTTCCCCAGACCATGATATTCCCCCCAAGGTTGGAGCAAAGGTCCGCCAGCCGGCGAGCGTAATCGGTGGTGGCTAATCGGATCGAGGCATCAGGGCTGGTGAGGTGGTATCCCTCGGTCTTGGCCAGTAACCAGTGGAGCCCCACGATTTGAAGGCCATGATCAGCTGCTGCCGCCCGGTAGCTGGCAATCTCGGAGGCCGAAATGAGAGAGATATCGTCGGCAAGGGTGAACGGGGCAATTTCGATCCCGGTGTAGCCCGCAGCCTCAGCGGCCTGGCATTGCTCCGAAAAGCTGCGGTCCTGGAAGGTCTCGTTGCAAATCGCAAAATTCATGGGTCCGGTGTAGGGTCTGGAGGAGAAAATTGGCAGAAATTTCGTGGGGATGTTGCACTTGCTGGGATTGCGGTAAGGTGTAGTTCGTAGCACACTGGGTGAGCGTGAAGGACGGAGTAGACAATCAAGGAGGTGAGGTAGAGCCTGGTCCAGGCCTCAGGGGGGACCTGGCCGCCCTGATCAAGTTGCGGCTTAACATTTTTGTTCTGCTGACAACCTTTTTTGGTTTTCTGATCGCTGTTCTCTCGCAGTCAGGGGCTTGGGAATGGGTGCAGCTCTGGGTTCTGGTGCACACTTTGATCGGCACTGCGGCGGCAGCCTTTGGGTCCGCGGTCTTCAATCAGCTGATGGAGATCAAGGAGGATGCCAGAATGCTCCGGACGGCTGATCGTCCGCTGCCTGCGGAACGGGTTCTTCCAACTTGGGCTTTCATGCTCGGCTGGATCCTTTGCGGATTCGGGATCATTCACGTTGCTGCTATGGTGGATAAGGGAGCCGCTACCTTGGTGGCGATCACGATCGCAACCTATGTGTTTGTTTACACTCCACTCAAAAGAAGAAGCTCCATAAATACCCTGGTGGGAGCTATTCCGGGTGCTCTCCCACCGATGATCGGATGGGTTGGAGGCGGAGGAGGAATGGAAGACCCGCGAGGTTGGTTTCTCTTTGCGCTCTTGTTTCTCTGGCAGCTTCCGCATTTTGTTTCAATTAACTGGTTATGCCGGGAACAGTACGAAACAGCGGGCTTCAGAATGTGGTCCGATGGAGACGAGTCGGGCAGGCGCTCCGGGCTTCTAGCGGCCGCATTTTCTCTGGGGCTTTCGGGATTGGCGTTTTTCGCGTTTCTGATGGGATATGCAGGTTTGATCTTTGGGCTGGTGGGCGGTGCGGCAGGACTTTACCTGTGTTTGATGGCGGTCAAATTCGCGCTCGCTGGGGATCGTCAGTCATGCCGGCGGTTTTTTCTGCTCACCCTGCTCTACCTTCCGGTAGTGCTTACCGTGCTTGCCCTAGACTGGAATTGAGTGGTCTAGGAGCTGTGCCGCAAGTCGGGGTATTGAAAAGGTTATGAGAATTTCCCCTTCCAATCTGCCTTTGCCGTCCTAGGTTCCCCTCGCTGTGGCCAGACGATCAATCCATCTTGAGCCTGCCGAGAGAGATCCGGCGAAGCTAAAGAAAACAGGGCTGTCTATCGCGGTCCTGATGATGATTGGTGGAGTGCTGGTTACCTTTGCCTACAGGCTGAAACACCAGGCTGATGAGCAGGATGCCCGTCCCCACGTCGTGCAACGTCTGACCGAGGTGTTTTTTGGCCGAGACCAGAACAACAAGGCGTTTAGCACCGAGCAGCTGAAGGGAAAGACCACTCTTTTCACCCCACTTTCACTCCGGGAAGGGGAACGAATGAAGGAAGCGCTGGGTGCCATGCGGGATCTGTCGAGAAGATTTCCTGATGATGAGAGCCTTCGCTTTCTGGGAATCACGGTGGATCCTGAGGCCGATGGTCCAGATGAATTGCAACGCCTGCTCGCAGAGCTTGGGGTGGCAGATGACGAGCGCTGGTATTTTGTGCAGGCTGAGGAAGAGGCGGCCAGAGGCTATGTCCGGCACAAGATCCGAGCGGAGTTTAAGGAATCAGTGTCATCGCTCGAAGGTCCGCGCACGCGCTTCAGATCAACTCTCGTTTTCATCGACGAGAACCTTCATGTGCTGGCTCCGATGTTTGATCTGAACCTTGCCAGAGAGGTCTCTGATGATGCGGAAAGATTACTTGCGGAGGATCCTGAGGAAGCCAGAAGGCTTAATGCCCGAGAGCGGGTCGATGATGTGGAGAAAGCTCGTGCCCGTCTGAATGCGGTCCTGCAGTATATCCGCGAGGGAGATCTTAAAGAAGGATAAGAGAATTATGACCGACAGAAACAAGATCATTCTAATCTATACCGTTGTCGCGGTCCTGAGTGTCGCAGTACTTGGAACCTCCTTCTGGCTCAGGGAATCACGGAAGCGCAGGTTCACGCCCATTGTGGCTGACGCCGGTGGTGAAGTGGCGGAGGATTTTGGGAGTCTTGCCACGGATCTTGTGCTGACAAATCAGGAAGGGAAGGAGGTCAGCCTTGCGGACCTTCAGGACAAAGTATGGGTAGCGACAAATTTTTTTGCGACCTGCCCCTACTGTCTGGAAACTGCTGCGGAAGATCTAAAAAGTCTCTATAAGGAATTTTCAGGCGAGGATAACTTCCACGTAGTATCGATCTCCATAGATCCCGAAACGGACCAGTTAGAGCAGTTACAGGATTATGCCAGTGCGGTGGACGCCGACAGCAGTAACTGGTGGTTTGTTCGGGGTGAGGAGAAGGTGATTCATGAGTATCTCGAAAAAGAAATGGGATTCATGAAGGTCGTAAAGAACAAGGTGCCTCCTGCGAATACTCGTTACTCTCACGACCGTTCTCTGATGGTGTTTGATGGATGGCAGTGTGTGAAGAAGCGGGATCTTCAGTTTGCCCGTTCACAGGGGGAGAGCGTCAGGGAGAGCTTCTATCAGGACGTCAGACAATCTATTATGAAGGGGCTTGCCAGCAGAAGACTCTCCTCAGGTGCGCAGCGATGAGCGAGTTGGAAGCTTACCGGAATCGTGAGGCGAACCTGGCACTAGCTGGGAGGCTGAAAGTCGCGGTCTGGGTTGTTACGGCGCTGGTCCTGTTTCTCGTGGGGCTAATGCGTCAAGTTAAGATTGGTCTGCCGGAGGGGGTGAGTCTGCACTTGCTTCCCCCCTTGCATGCTTTGCTGAACAGTGGTGCGGCAGCGTCCCTGATTCTTGCCCTGCTCTGTATCAGGAAAGGTCGGGTGGCTCTGCATCAGCGTTGGATCTATGCTGCGATGGGATGTTCGCTCCTTTTTCTCCTCTCCTATGTAACTTACCATTTCACCACTCCCGAGACCATCTACGGGGACCTTGATGGGAATGGGGAGCTCAGCGATACGGAAAGGATGGAGGCGGGGCCCATGCGGGTGGCCTACCTCAGTATCCTGCTGTCGCACATCGCTCTGGCTGCCTTGAGCCTACCCTTCATCCTGCTCAGTTTTGTCTACGGATTTACGAATCAGGCTGCTAGGCACCGGAGGCTTGCGACGCGGGTTTTTCCAGTCTGGCTTTACGTGGCGGTGACCGGGCCGGTGGTCTATCTCATGCTGCGACCGTATTATTAGTCGAAGAAGTTCCCAGAAGAGGGGGGCTTTCCGCTACACTCTATCCGCTGCAGGCATCATTTCTCGAGCTTAGGATCTGGGACCGTGTAGCCCGGAGGAGGGGTGACCCCGGGGGGGAGCGGGGTAATCGGTTTGCGTGACATCCGAACACCCCAGAGGGCAAGAGCGAGGGCAGGGATCCACCCCCAGAGAGCATTAACGCTCATCATGAAAGTGATCACCATTGAGAGAAAACCCAGTATTAGGGCTATAAAGACGATCACGATGCCCAGATTCTGCATGCTCCTCCCTTGTCTGTGCCATGCTTCAATTCTCGCGATGATCTGCTTGTCGGCTGGAGAGAAGAAGGGAGTTTGTGGTAGAGTGGTAGGAGTGGTAGGAGTGGTAGGAGTGGTAGGAGTGGTAGGAGTGGTAGGAGTGGTA
>Ga0115011_10000591_pt1 | contig 28909 bp, 45 predicted proteins | sample TroAtlMetagenome_2_FD_88705 | JGI IMG/M metagenome (GOLD analysis project Ga0115011, IMG submission 88705) | Marine eukaryotic phytoplankton communities from Atlantic Ocean - Tropical Atlantic ANT8 Metagenome | ecosystem: Environmental > Aquatic > Marine > Oceanic | place: Tropical Atlantic...
ACAAAGACCTAGTTCCTATTAAAACCTCTCTTTTGAGAAGTAACTTAGAAAAGGAAATAGAAGGTCTGTCCGAAAAGAGTTGGTATGAAGGAAACGCCGCTGACCTAGTCAAGCAGTTAATACTAGACGACAAGTCTGATGTAACAGCCAAGTTCGCATTTATCAAAATGCTCAAGTCCGAGGACCACAAGTTCGATAAGTCTACCTTTACTGTCAAAGGTGCAGGAGACCTAGACGATTTGATTGATGCTCGTATTAAGTCTGGTTCATTTGGATATGCAAACTTCAGAGATAAAGTTCTGAAGTTCAACGAACAAGCCGCTTCTGGCGTGGGTAAGGGAGAACTGTTCCTTTTGATATTTGGAAAGAACTCTCAGAAACCATCCTCAAGAGGTGGAGAAGCCAAAGGTGATGTTATCATCGATGGTCATCATATCGAAGTAAAAGACTCAGGTGGTATGTTTCACGCAGGTAAAGAGGAAGGTCTTGCAAAAGCCTCCGAAGTTTTTGCGTTCAACGAAAAGATGATAGCTTGGTCTGCTAAGAATGGATACTCCACGAAGACTGTTGATGGTGTCGAAGCAGACGGAAAGTATTTTCGTTTCATGAAACCAAAGACATCCAGACCCAACACAGCAGGTGGAGACTGGTTCTGGCAGTATCTCATTGGAGAGACTAAAGGAAAGAAATTGCCGAAACAAAAGGCCGAAGAGTTCCTCGCGAAGTATCTCGCAAAGGTTTACATCAACTTAGATTTACGAGAAGCACAAAGAATGGCAGGAAAGTTATTTCCAGCTCTGGGCGACGAGAAAAAGATAGTTGATGTTTCCGATAAAGTATTCACCCCTTTCGTATTTAACTCCTACAAAGAGGTCGAGAAGTTTGACTCCCTCGTTGTGATGAAGAAGTCAAAATACGCCAACATCGTAGATGGCTACGATATTCCTCCGTCCGTTAAAACGGGCACTCCAACCATATCCAAAGGAAAGAGCACATACGCTGTTCCTGCAGGAGCAATTGGTATCGCATTAAAATAAAGTTATATGAAACCACTGTTTAAGTGGACAGGTAGTAAGAGAAAAATGATGTCTAAGTTTGGGGCATCATTTTGGCCCAACGAAGAGGTCACTCGTTTCGTAGATGGTTTCTACGGAGCAGGTTCAGTTACTTGTGCCGCGAAAGAAAAGTATCCCAACGCCGAATTTGTTATCAATGATTCTAATACAGAATTAGTCTCACTCTATCAAAACCTAGCATGGAACGAAAAAGAGTTGACAGAGAGGGTTTTCTCGTATCAGAACGACTATCTGTCTATCATTGATAAGGACGAAAGAAAGAAGTTTTACAACAAAATTAAACTGGCCTACATAGAACATAAACGAGAGTCAGTTGAGTCTTCTTCACAACTCTTATTCATGTTGAAGACCAACTTCAACGGATGGTGGAAAGTATACAACTATTCCAATGGTAGATACGCAACTCCGCCAGGCACTATGGCCGAAAAGAAGAACATCTTTGACCCTGTGAACTTGAAAGAAACTGCAGAGTTTTTTCGTGAGCAGTGTATCATAAAGAGAGGTAGTTACAACGAACTTGGAACCTTCGCAGGTAAAGGAACGTATTTCTACTTTGACCCACCTTATCGTGACTCAGGTGGATATGAAGGAGATGGTTTTACAGAGTCAGACCAATTGGAACTTCTAGGTTTCATGGACGAGTGCGATGCAAAAGGTTCTCTTGTCTCATATTCAAACAAGGACATTGGAGATGGTTTTTTCTCGGATAATCTCCCTGACTCAGTTTGGAACTTGACGAACATAGAGAACAGCTTTACTGCACAACGCAAAGGAAAGAGAAAAGTGTCAGAAATATTTATTTCAAATTTTTTCGAAAATAATGCACTTTTCACTTGACTTTATTCTCCAGTTGCGAGATAATATATCTGTTGAGTGAGAGAAACCCAAAACAACGGAGAACTTATGAGCAACGAAACTGAAAACAATAATGTCATCGACTTTGATGACGATATTGCTATCGCTGAGTGTATTGATTCACTCATGTCCTTGGAAGAAGCTGAGGACGAACTTTTTGACCATTTTGCAAACTTTGAGGTGTAATATGAGTATTTCCAGAAGCGAACGTTTTTTTGTCGGCGACGAAGTCAGACTTAAAGGTGTAAACCGCCATGGTAAGAATCGTATTCGTGAGAATGGCGATATGTGGGAAGTTATCAATGTAGACGGACAGGATTCGTCTATTCTCCCTACGAAAATATGTGTACAACCTAATACTGGGACAGGTAACTGGAGGTGGATTGACCTTCCAGAAGACTCCGATGTAGAGATAGTTGAACACGTAATATAACCCAAATCCCTATAATAGATTTATGAATAATAATTATGCATATGGAGGCACCCTCGACCATGAGGTTGTCTTGAATAATGAATTCGATGCCGCACATGGTATCATTCTTGACCCAGTTGACTACGTTCAAGGAGACTCAGAAGATTTTGCTGCTATGCTTATTCACAATATGAATGAACATAACGGAGTAGGGATTACTGCATCGCAACTAGGATACAATATGTCCGCGTTCGCGTTCAAAGAGTTCGATGGTAATAGTTTTACCGATAAAGTTGCCTTCAACCCAGAGATACTTTCATACAGTCCAGATAATATTCTGGCGGAAGAAGGTTGTCTCTCCTACCCAGGCTTGATTGTCAAAGTTAAACGCCCCGCTACCATTCGTGTTAAATACATGGATGCCCACGGCGAGGAAGTTGACACAGTCCTTGGTGAGTTTACTGCTCGGGTATTTAACCATGAGTATGACCACACACAAGGAATAGACTTTCGAGACCGAGCCTCCCGCTTACATCTCCAATTTGCCCGTAAGAAGCGTAAGGTAAACTTACGCCGAATGAAACGCTTTTATAAGCAACAACAACTTCAAGCCGAGAATGCATAATGACAGTTAGAACATTGAAAAAACCATTGAAGAAAGTAACTATGAGAAAAGACGCTAAACAAATCACTGAAGAGATGGCGTATGGTACAGAACCGACCGATATGAAGTCCATGGCAGACGCCCTTAATTGGTACTCACGAGCAAAGTCTTGTGAAGACGCAATGAGGTTTCTGGTACAATGGGCTCAGGAGAATGACTACAAGGACTGGCAGATAAAGAAACTGAAAAAGTGTCCAAAGTATTTCATTCCAAATGCGTATGGTTGGATAGCTCGGATGGATATGAATGGTATCCATATGGACCACAAACACATCTCAAAACTCCAAGCTTGGATTAAACGAGGTATTGACCAGTCAGATTATATCGCTGACCTCAAACAAGAGGAAGCGAAGACTGTTGAAATATCTGAGAAGAAGTCGTTCGCTGTTCTTATCAAAGAAGGTATTGATGAGAAGGCATCGAATATTATGTCAGAGATTGACGGATGGGTTGATGACTTCATCGATGATAATTTTGAAGGGGAGTATGACCTCTATTCGTTCTTGGAAATGTCCAAGGCGAAACCAAAACACGTAGAAATTGTTACGGACAGACTAGGTATCTATATGGCTGAGTTCTGTCTTGTATTAGAAGGACTGGATAAGGACTTCTGCGAAGCCTACGCACATCTTAATAAGAAACAGATTAACGCCCTTTTGAATTTCCACGAACAACTCAAGTCCCAAGCGGAACAGTTCGTTAAGATTCATAAGTCCAAAAAAGGACCAAAGAAGGGTACTAAATATAGAAACATTGGCAAGCTCACAGAGAAGCTTGAAGTGACTGATATTGATTTTCAGTCTGGTGGTTATGATGCAAAGAGTCTAGAGAAGTCCAAGTTAATTGGCGCCAAAGAAGTTTGGTGTGTGACTCCTAAAGGTGATATCAAACGTTTCCTTTCCGATTCAGTCTCAGGACTGACCCTCTCAGGCTCCACCCTCAAAAACGTAACCAGTATGGAATGGTACAAAGCTCCTCTGCGTTCTGGACATGACAAAGAAGTCTTCCGAAAACTTATTCTCAAAGGTGTCCCAAAGACAGGTCTGAAGAGAACTTTCAAAGACTTTAAGGTAATTGAGAAAACTAATTACCGCATCTCAAAACACTTAATCTGGTACGCTAAATGAACCAAACCTCAGACGCATACGAAGTACGTGTACAACTGATGGAAATGTTAGCTAAGATGGACTCCCATTTCGACCTTAAAGATTTGAAGGTTATCAATATCAAGGTCGAACTGGACTTTGACACTTCTGAAAGATTTGAATTTATTTATGATACAACTACTGGGATGAGAGCCCCAGAAGTTATGATTCGTAAACTAGAAAATTCTGAGATATACGACTATCAGTATACTCAAGATGGACTAGGTGAACCTGTGACAAGAATAGTACAATAATGAAAGACATACAAAGAGTTTATAAAGACAACTGGGATGAAGAGTTTACCATCCCGCAACATTCCCATGAATCTCATCCAGCTTACAACTCGTTAGGTGGAAGTGAACTTTATACTATTAACTTATATAAAAATGTTCCCAAGGAAATTCGTGAGAAATTTAATATTATCGTTTCAAGATGGGTTGACGAAGTTATTGACGAAAATAAACCTACCATCTATGTTCTACAAGACTTGTATAACGATCCCATGTACGACCATCTCAGGACAAATGATTGGGAATCGGGCAGGATTGAAAAGGTTATATTCGTATCTCACTGGCAGCGAGAAATGTTCCAAAGGTACAACTATAATATTCCTCCTAACAGATTCCTCACCATCCACAACGCAGTCGAATACGTAGAGTGCGATGAATCGAAGTGGGTACTGGACGAAGATGCCGATGGTAACTTTGGCATAGCATACACATCAACACCTCAAAGAGGTCTTGGTATTCTATTCGAAGCTTGTCGAGCTTTGAGACAGAAGAGGTCAGACTTTACTCTGAACATCTTCTCAGGTTTCGACATCTATGGTTTCGATAAGAACAACGAACCATTCAAACCTCTGTTTGACGCTATCGCCGAATGCGATTGGGTAGTCAACCACGGAGTAAAACCAAACCAAGAAGTTCGTGACTTCTTGTCAACCAACCACATCTATGCTTATCCGTCTATCTGGGAAGAGACTTCTTGTATGGCGGTGATGGAAGCGATGTATGCAGGTAATATGATTATCGCATCAGCCCACGGAGCACTTCCAGAGACTATCGCGAATTGTGGTATTTGTTACGACCAGCCAGGCGAACCTCAAGAGCATGTAATGCGACTTGCAGGACTACTTGACCATTCGATGAATACTTACTATTCCGCTGGCGCTCAAGATACGATGAAGTTTGGAAGAGCTTACGCGGACAGGTTCTACGCTTGGAAGAACAGGGGACCACAATGGGAAGCTCTACTTAGAGCATATTCAGCTCAGTTAGAACAGGAAACGGAAAAATCGTTAGCCGAGGATATCGCTGAGGAAACATTAACAGAGGTGGAAGAGACTGCTTGATACTTGTAGACGCAACCCAAATATCTGTCGCATCTCTCATGGTGGCTTCCAAACAAGGAAGCCTCGATGATGAGGGATTTGTTAGACACGTAATACTGAACTCATATCGTAATATCACGAAACAGTTCAAAGAAGAATACGGCCCCGAGCTTTATCTGTGTTATGACGGAAGTCGTAACTGGAGAAAAGACTACTTTCCTAACTACAAAGCCAACCGCAAATCGAAGAGAGAAGCAGACGAAGTCGACTGGAATCTCCTCTTTAAATGGATGCACCAAATAAAAGACGAAGTCGAAGAGACCTTTCCTTATAAGGTTATCCATTCCGATGGTTGTGAGGCAGATGATGTCATTGCCGTTATTTGCAAGAACTCAAAAGAGAAGGTTCTTATCGTTTCTTCAGATGGAGATTTTGCTCAACTACATAATGAGTATGTAAAACAGTACAATCCGATACTGAAGAAGTTTGTAGAACAAACCGAAAAGAATGACCTTCAGAGAAAGATATACTACGGAGACACGGGTGACGGAGTTCCAAACATAATGTCAGACGATAATGTGTTTGTGGATAGACGGAGACAAACCCCTCTCTCCAAGAAAAAGTTTGAGGAGTGGAAAAACTTTGAACCTAAGAAGGTTCTAAGCGAAACCCTCTATAGGAACTATTGTCGTAATGAAATGATGATAGACCTGACCAAACAGCCTGAAGAGGTTGTAAATAAAATACAGTCACAATACGTTGGACTACAAAGGCGTGGTCACAACAGTAAAATTTTAAACTATTTGATTGAAAAAAGGTTGCCAATGTTGCAAGAGAATGTCAACGACTTCTTTTTGGATATTGACAACGAAATATAGGATACTATGGATTTACCAATTAAAACAGATGATGTAAGGTTCTCCTTACCAGAAGTTCTGGATATGGTTTCTAGGGAAAAGTTTCACGATGAGAAAATCAAGATACTTCAACTAAACGACAACCTTGGACTTCAGATATATTTGAAGGCTCTCCTTCATCCAAATATCACATTCAAACTCCCTAGAGGACAGATACCTACAATGAAGTCGGTAGAGTCAGTAGAAGGAAGACCAGATACGGGCTTGTATCAGTTATCTAACCTCTACAAGTTCATTTCTGGGACAAAAGAGTGTGAAGAACTGAACGATATTCAAAGGGAACGCCAGTTTATGGCTCTCTGTGATACTCTGACAGAAACAGAACAAGAATGTCTTACCGCACTCAAGGACAAAGACAGGTCTAGATGGACTGGCCTATATGACCAATGTGTTGTTGAAGCTTTTCCTGAGATGTTCTCAGAACCAGAGAAAAAACTTCTTGACCCGAATATTCCAAAGCCTAAGACGGGTCCTAAGATGAAACCAAAGATCACTAAATAGGAGACAAAGTGGCACAACTTGAATTGACAGTAAACGCCGTTCAGGCGAAACTAAACGCAAGAGCAGAGAGGGCTCGGTTATCGCTCTCTCGTGCAATGGAAGAAGCTAATATTGAGCAAATAACTGAATCACTTGAGTTATTGAATTCAGCTATGCAATGCTCTCAACTTCTCAGTAGTATGATAGAAAGACCAAATGACGGACCGCCAGCGTCGGAAGACGGAACAGGAAATTAAAGGAATCATAGGTGAGTTAAAAGGACTCCGTAAAGCTATGAAATCAAGTCGCTCGGTAAACAAGGAACTGAGTAACATTGACTTTCAATACTCTGTCATTAAAGACTTAGACAAGTCGGGCAAACTGCCTCTTATTAACTATCCAATTGGTAATGTAAATGTCTGTGACCTTGACAAGGATGAAAACTCCGCATGAAAGATTATCTGAAATAGTTCAGAATCTAGAAGTGAGGGGGGCTTATGCCCAACTAGGGTTAGGGACAGGTGACTCCGCGCACACCATCCTTCAATCGACCCCCTTAGATAAAAAATTAGTCATCGTTGACCCTTATGGGTCACTCGGTTATCGTATGATGTCCGAAGATGAACTAGGCTACCCCTCAAGCGAAATAGCGAGGGATAACAATGTCCAAATCGAGATACTAGCTGGTTTATACAAGCGAGCTGTAGAGAGTCAAAAGCACTTTCTTTTCTATCCGATGATGGATGAAGAATTCTATCAACGCTTTCAAACAGGTATATTTTACTATGATGAAGGTGAAAAAATTAAGTTTAATGAGTATGGATTTGTATATTTCAATGCAGAGAACTGCATTGGCAACCTAATAGAGGGAATTCGTTTTATGGACGAAAGAACTCCGAAAGACGGAGTTTGGGTCTTCAACAATATCAACGACTACAATACCCGACAACAGGAGTTGTTGGATGAGTTGATGGAAGAAACGAACATGGACGCTCAATGGGAAAGAGATTTTCTAGTAGCGACCAAAACTATTGAACCCTCAGACTGTTTGAAGCCAAAACAGGAAGCTTATGCTGAAAACGAAGATAAAATACTTATTGCTAACACCCCTACTGATACTAATATTACCTATCATTAGTGGAAACTCTACCCATATCCCAGAAGATGCACATGCTATTAAAGTGGTCGAGACCGACAGTCTGTTTAAACCAATACAAGCTCAGGAAGTTCTGGATGAAGAAATAGATTGTTTAGCACGAAATATATACTTTGAAGCTCGGTCACTCTCCACGGGAGGTAAGATGGCCGTAGCTCAAGTAACCCTAAACAGAGTGAAGAGTGAGCGTTTCCCTTCAACAATATGCGATGTTGTTTACGAAGGAAGACATTACTACAACTCTAAACTAAAGAACTTTGTTCCAATAAGGAACAGGTGCCAATTTTCGTGGTATTGCGATGGTAAGTCAGACGCGATAAACAACGAAAACAAATTTAATAAAATTGTCGAATTCTCAAAATACTTTGTTCACGACTATCATCACAAAGAGCACGTGGACATGACAGACGGAGCACTCTGGTATCACGCCTCATGGATGCAGAAATTTCCCAAGTGGGCTCATACTAGAAAGAAGATAGCTCAGTTCGACGCACACATTTTCTACAGATAAACGATGCCGTATTACGATTACCGCTGTACAAACTGCGGTCTGGAATGGGAACAGTCAGTTCCCATGGCAGAAAGAAACAATCCACCGAATCCTCCTGACTGTGATGAGTTCATCAACGGAAAGGGGCATTGTGTACCAGAACAGGTTATTGGTCCGAAAGGATTTGTAGCTGGTTATGGTGTTACAAACAGGCGACCAGATGAGTCATTTAAGGACATACTGCGAGAACAGAAAAGATTCTACGACAAGGCCGATGCCGTCAAGGAAGCCAAAGGTATTCCTCATCAGAAGAATACATTAGGGAATATGTTATGATTTCGTAGCCCTTCAACTTTACTTGATTTGAGTGACATAGTATGTTATCATGTAACCTAAATGAAAGTCACGATATGGCAAAACGAAATCGAAAGTCAAGCGTAATTAGTTATGACTTCAGAAATGAAAAATTTTGGTTAAAAGCCCTGAAACCCAAAACTTACAAACAGGGTCAAGTTGCTCAGTCTTGGAAGGACGGAAAAAACTTGGTTCTCTCTGGGTTTGCAGGCACAGGTAAATCGTATCTAGCCCTCCATCTAGGATTAAGTGCGGTAAGGGCCAATGAGCAGGAACAAGTTGTCATCGTTAGGTCAATAGTTCCTACTAGAGAAATTGGACACCTCCCAGGCTCGGAACAAGAAAAAATAGGGATATACGAACAACCTTATTGGTCATTATGCCACCAATTGACTGGTGAGTTGAATTCTTATAATGAACTGAAGTCTGCGGGACAAATCGATTTTATATCAACTTCATTCATTCGTGGTTTGACACTAGACAATAAAGTCTTATTTATTGATGAGTTTCAAAACCTTAATGGACACGAGTTAGACTCCATCCTCACAAGGGTTGGAAGAAATACTCGTATTATTTTGAGCGGCGATGTATTTCAGTCGGATTTCCGAAACGATAAAGAGAAAGCATCTAGTGTCGCCGTTATGTCAGTTCTTAACAGTTGTGAGTCTTTTAACATGGTCGAGTTCGACCAGTACGAAGACATAGTTCGTTCTGATTTTGTACGAGAATATATTATTGCAAGAAGAAAACTGGCAGCATAAAACATTCGGGGGCTCTTTCCTGAGCCCCCCAATTCCCCTAAATACTATGAATAATTTTACGCATTTGAACCATGATTTACCCGATTTCAGCACTAGGACCATCTCTGGTAAGAGACATTACATTATCCCTTGCGAAGAGGGAGATGTTATCGCTTATCCATCGATTACGAGTATCCTCAGTTGGTACTCTGCAAAAGGAATTAAAGAATGGAGAAAACGTGTTGGCGAGAAAGAAGCCAACAAAATATCAACCCAAGCCTCCCGAAGAGGGACCAGTGTACACCAAATCATTGAAGACTACGTCAATAACAAAGAGGACTATCGCAGTGATTTGATGCCGATACATCTTGAGGACTTCAACAAGATAAAGGCAGAGATTGACCAGAACCTTGACAACATACGAGGTTTGGAGGTTGCTCTTTATTCACACAAGTTAAGAACTGCAGGACGAAGTGACTGTATTGGTGAATGGAAAGGTCAACCTTCTATCCTTGACTGGAAGACAAGTCGTAAGGTCAAAAAGCGTGAGCACATTTGGAGTTACTTTGTTCAAGGTACTTTTTATGCTACGGCATGGGAAGAGATGACAGGAGAGAGGATAGAGAATATTGTTATCGTGATGTCTCCTACAGACAAAGATGTTATAGTGTTTGAAGAGAAGGTTGAAGATTGGAAACCTTTAACTGAGCAGAAGATAGACCAATGGTACAGAGAAACAACAGGAAAGAGTATTGGAACGATACCATCCTAGAATACAAATATCCAGATGGTACTAAGGGCTGGATAGTCAGAGTAAGGACTGAAGATGAAAGAAGAAAAGAAGAAGAAAAGGGAAAATCGGGAGCATAGTGCTCCCGATTGCCTATAGCAAGTTGACAGAAGAAGAACTCAAAGAAGCGATAAGACTTTGGGAGTTAAGAGGAGGCATGTAGATGGTAAGGATTGTGGGTATTTTGGCAATCTTATTTGTACTATACGAATTATTAACAGGTTGTACCCCAGATGTTCACGGATGTTGGGGATATAATTATGAGTCAGGTTTATTGAGAGGAACAAGGGACGCAAATAAATTTTATGTATCACCTTACAGACAATGCGTTTCTAAGGAAACTATGCAGGACACACACAGGGAAAAATGATAACTTTTCAAGAATACAATCGTATGAAGGATGTTCGAACCGACACGTATGTTGCGGATGAGATCAAGAAAAGAAAATTGGCAAAGATTCTTGTCAATGCTACAGATGATAAGAAGATGATAAAAGGTAAACCCGCGTTTACTATGCCCCATCATACTGGTAGCTCTACCATCTACGTGTATTTAAGAAAGATGCCAGGCCCGTCTAAAGGGGTTATGGCATATAACTACGAACTGAAGTTGTAAAAATGAAAACTTTTAAACAGCACATCAAAGAAGGTATGCCACACGGATTGATGGTTTCCTTTGACCAACCAGATGACCCTGAGTTTGAGTTAGAAGTATATAAAACTCAAAAGGGAGCGTATTATATTGACGCTGGAAATTGGGACGATGAGGCGAAAAACAAGGCCGAGTTGATGAAGAAACTCAAGAAATGGGGAATCGACATCAAGCGTCCCAATTTCGGAAAGATAGCATGAAGTCATTCTGGGAAGAACAAAAACTACAAGAAGTATTTAAGACATATCCAGGCGAAGGATGGCTTGACCCTGGCAAACGCCCTAAACTAAAATCCCTACAGAAGAATATTGTATGGAAGTCTGAGGTCCAACATTGGGACAGCGAAGTACGGAGTGATGATACGAGGATGATAATAGTAGATACGAAAAAGGGTGGTAAAGAGAGATTTCAGATGTACGCAGTAAGCGAGAAGTCAAAAGAAGTCATCTTCCATTGGGGCGGAAAGAAGTCCTTTGCAGACGCAAACGAGTTTCGTATTATAAGACATTGGAAAGAGCAAAGATGAAACCATTCATGCAAGTTTTAAACGAAGGACTCTATGACCCTTCTGTTCTAAAAATGATATTCATGGCAGGTGGTCCCGGCTCAGGTAAAGGTTATGTACAGTCGAATGTCACAGGAGGGCTAGGATATAAGGTATCCAACTCAGACGAAATCTACGAACTCAAACTAGGTAAGTCAGTTGGTCTGGACTTCACAAAGTTCACTGATGCAGACTGGGAAAAGTCACAGGAAATACGAGCCGATGCTAAAAGGTTAACACAGAAGAAAACAGAGTTATGGTTAAAGGGAAGACTTGGTATAATAGTAGACGGAACAGGCAAGGACTCTGGAAAAGTATTGAAGAACAAACAGAAGTTTGAGAAACTAGGTTACGACTGTTACATGATATTCGTCAATACCACATTGGAGACAGCCCTCAAGAGAAATAGAATGAGGAAGCGTACTCTCCCAGACAAAATCGTTGAGGATATGTGGAAAGATGTGCAGTCTCAGTTGGGAGCTTATAAAACTATGTTTGGTCAAAGACTGGTAATCGTACCAAACGATGACGGAGCCGAAGAAGTTGGAAGACAGGTACTTGGTAAGGTATATAAACTCATCAAGAAAGCTTCACAAAAAGAAGTTGGTAATCCTATCGGTCAAGAATGGATAGCGTTAGAGAAGAAGGCTAGAGAACGAGCCGCAGATAAACTGATGAACTCAGATGACTTTATGGGTAACTTACATCATTGGACTGGTAAAGAAGAAAGGGAATATATTACAGAGTTTGACTCTCCACATATCTACTGTGACATGGACGGAGTTGTCGCAGACTTTGTAGCCTTTACTACCAAACACCTTGGGAAGAAGTTCACAGACGATGACTGGAAAAGTCTCCCAGACGATTTGTTTTTCCAACTGCCGAAGATGCCAGACGCCAACAAGCTATGGGGCTTCATTGGTAAGTTTGAACCTCATATGTTAACTGCTATTCCACGACAAGGACGGGGACCAATATCCCAAAGAGCGGCGAAGGACAAAACTAAGTGGATGAAGAAACATTTCAATGTAGACCGCAATCGAATGTATTGTGTTCAACGCATTAACAAAGCGAACTTCGCAAAGGACGGAGTTGATGGTCGGCCTAATATTCTCATCGATGACCACATGAAGAATATCAAGGCATTTCGGGACAAAGGTGGAATCGGTATTCATCATACCTCAGCCGATAAAACCATCGCAATGTTAAAGAAGATAGGTTTCAAGTGATAAGCTATGCTCTCTTTGAAGGTCTGATTAAAGCTCCCCCTAATATCTTTAAGGACTTTCGAGAGTTTACACTTGGCCATGCTATCAAAAAAGTTGCAGTAGACTGGAATAATAGAAAATCTATCGCTATCCTCAAGAAGATAGCTCAGTCTCTTCATGTCAAGATTCCCTCAAAACAAATGAGGGATAACCACTTCAAATATCCCAATCCTCATCTCGACCTACCTAAACAGTATCAACACGATGAGATGGATGATGACCCAGATTATCTAAGACTCAATGTATCTCTAGCACCTTCTAGAGACAGGGCTGACTATGACCCTGAGAACTGGATGGTGACTATATACTTAGCCACTTACATAGACGAAGTTCTAGAGATGGTGGATGATGAGTCAGACTTACAGCGTGAAGTTCTGAAGATGTGTACAATTATTGAGACTGATGTCAAGCACGAGCTTATGCATTATGTGCAAGATGTCTCTCTGCAATACAAACATCAGAAACAAAACCAAGGTCAGAAGGGTAATAAACGAAAAGATTACTTTCTGGCTCCACAAGAGTTTGACCCAACAATTAGAAGTGAAATCGGTGAGTTTCAGGCAAGGGTACAACGGCCATACAGCCCATCGAAAATCAAGGATTATGTTTCCCAGAGTGAATTTTTTAAAGTGTTGAAAAAGCATGACCCCAAAAGATATAAAATAGCTCTAAGGAAATTCGGTACAGAAATAGGCAAATGATACGCAGAGGTATTTTTAAATACAAAGCAAACACAACCCCAAAAAGAACATCAATAGGAAAGTCTAAAAACTCAAAACCAACAAACAAACACAAGCGTAAAGGTTGGAAAAAGTATAGAGGACAAGGTAAATAATGGAAAAGATTTATGAAAGAAGTGATAACACCCCCCAATATCGCGCATTCGTACAGAAGGAAAGAGGACAGAAAGTCCCAGACAAAAGTCCAATGTACTATACGGGCGAAACATTCACAGTCCCAAAAAATTCAAAGAACCACCCAAAAGATATGCATGGTAAGTCCTACTATGTCATTGGCGTTGGAGACTCCCCCATTCCAAGACAAGTTCGTTTCAAACTTGCTTGGGAAAAAGAACGGAGAAAGAAATATCAAGAACAGAAAGTTGAAGTGACAACACCTCAAACTTACCCTGAACTTGACCATTCTGACTGGACAACCTCTGGACATCTAAAGGTAGCTAAGTTCATTTTAAACAAGGACGGAGAATACCTTCAAAAGATAGTTTCCACTTTCGGAAACAAAAAGGATATTGAGAAGTTGAACAGACACAGAGAACAGGCGGCAAAACTGCAGGATGTTAAAGGAGTCGACCAAGATGACGACTTTGCGGCCTACTGGTTGCCAAAACTTAGAAAAGCTTATTACATAATGAGGTCACCAAAGAGTGACGGAAAGGCTGAGGCTATACAGATAATAAGTTCTGCTCGCGACAGTCTTTCGATACCAAACCCTAATAAAATATAATGTCTAAAAATGTAACTCGTATTTCGATTAAAGTCGAGTACGGAAATGTAAACAAGGCCATCTCAAAGTTCAAGAGTAAAGTCACTAGTGAAGGTATTATCAAAGCGGTCAAAGACCGAAGATATTTTACCCAACCTTCATTGGCTCGCAACTTAAAGCGAAAAAAGGCTGAAGCTCAGCGTAGAAAAGATGAAATAAACCTCATCCAACAATACTGGGCAGAACAAGAAGAATGGAATAGGAGATAAGTGTCTTACTATCGTTGGTCTTACTCTAACTGGTACGCCTTTTGGTGCAGTAGTTATACCGAAGACATGAACGAAGAACTCCTAGCTTTATGGTGGGGCATGGAAGAGTCACAACAAATCCTTGTCCCGCGTAAAGAACTACCTATACCGACATTTGTAAACGTAGACTGTTGGCTTGACAGCCACTTTAAAGTGTGTTATAATGAAATGTTAATGAGAGATAAACATGAAGCTCTCATCGCAATAACTGAATTTTTAGAGGACACAGACAAACGTTATGCTGAAAAAACTCGTGATAGGATTGACTCTCTTAATGACGGCCTGTATGGCACCGAAAGAAGAGTCGAAGACTACGAAATTTGATTTATCCCATCCAAGAGCGCTCCGCGTCACAGATGAAATCCCTACACCCACATCCGAATTAGTTCAGATACGACAAAAAGGTACGACTTATGTCCACGACTCAGGTTACTTAGTCGATGGTAAAATAAAAGTCAATGTTCCTCTGGATACTTACATCTACGTAGAATATGAATCCCATCAATCCCCTCACACCGAACGCTTGGGAAGCGGATTTTCTGACGAGTTTATCGTCACAGCTTCAAGCCCAAATTCCCTCACTATTGGTATTCCTGTCGGTTACAATAACGATCATCCTTATTTTGAAGTTCAAACGGATAATACAACGGATAACACGACTCTTACCTGCACAGGAACAGACTGTGACAACACAACAATTGTCACCACTGGTGATAAGTTCTCGTGGGCAGATAACTTCTCAAACAGAATACCCGCGACTATCACTCAGTCTCAAAAATATCAAGACTTCTGGGACAATGTATCAGTTTCCGATAACTGGACGAAAATATCGGTAGGTACTCCAGAGAACCTAGTCTCGTGCGATAAGCCGAGCGAAATTATCTCTCGATTTAAAGCCAATGGAGCTGCGTCCACCAGTTACACCTGCGAAGGTCGTAAATGGTATGTTGGAAGATGCGGACAAGGCCCATCTATTTCCGTTTACAATACAGGCAGTGGAAGCACCTGTTCTTGTAACAATTCGGGAGTCTGGACTGTTAGACCTCTTATAGGGTCTAGTAACAATAACTGGGGAGGAGTCGGTAAAGATTGCAGGGCTCCATCTCAAACTTTAACTGTCATTTTCGAAAGGTAAAATGAAAAATTTATTATTATTAGTGTGTTCGTTAGTCTTCGCTTTTGGAGCTTATGCGAAAGACATTTCAATTGGTTATGTACTCGTTGGTCCGGCCAACGATGGTGGTTGGTCGATGAGACACTCTCAAGGTTTCAAGTCCTTAGTCAAGCATGGATATAAGGTAGAAGGAGTCGAGTCTGTAGCAGAAGCAGACAGTGAACGAGTATTCAAAAAACTTGCTCGTAAACACGACCTCGTATTTGGAACCTCATTTGGTTTTATGGACGCGATGGTAAAAGCGGCAGAGAAGAATAAAAAGACCTTCTTCTTACACGCCACAGGGTACAAAGGTAATGACACAAATATGGATAATTACGTTTGTCATTCCTTTCAAGCACCATATCTCTCAGGTGTCGCCGCAGGACTTATGACTAAAACCAACAAGATTGGAGTAGTCGGTTCTCATCCTATTCCTGAGATAATTCGTAATATCAATGCACTTACTATCGGTGCTCTATCGGTTAACCCTGACATCGAAGTTGAGATTGTCTGGATTAACTCGTGGTTTGACCCACCAAAAGATATGGAAGCTGCGAAGGTTCTCGCAGACCAGAACAACGATATTCTATTCACTACTACTGACTCGCCCTCAGTTGTCGTTCTTGCACAAAAACTTACCAAGGATGGTAAAGAGGTTTGGAGTATGGGTAACGATGCCCCGATGGGTGATTTTGGTCCAGACAGTTATGTCACAGGTATGATGTTTAACTGGAATGTCCTATACAAACATATCGCTGACTTAGCTAGCGAGGGTAAGTTGACAACTGGACAAAGATGGAACTGGGGAATGGATAAGAATTGTGTCGGACTTTCTCCTTGGGGAAAGAACGTGCCAGGCGTTGTTGTCAATAAAGTTGAGACAATAAAGATGCAATGGATTAATGATGAGATGGATACTTGGTTTCCATTCTCAGAAGGTTTCACAAAACAAGACGGAACTACTGTACCTGCAGGAGTTACCAAGAGACCAGAAATTGAGACTATGGGTTATTTCGTACAAGGAGTAAAATCAGAGTTTCCTAACTAATCCCTATATATAAGGATGTGCTTATTTTGAGCACATCCTTAACCCCTTATTGTGAACTACCAATGACTCAGAGAAATCTACCGCCAGACAATAATATGAGGAGACAGTAATGTCTCTGGGGATTTGGTCTTCTTTGGAGCACCGATGATATCCCCAATTGATTTTTCTTTTGTTACTCATAAAATGAGAGAGTTCTTTAACGAAAAAGGATTCCTTGAAGTTCATACCCAAAACAGACTGTCTATCCTAGCGGCCTGTGAAGACCCCACTACAGTTGCTACATACCAATATTCTAAAGAGACTTGGCCTCTACCTCAAACAGGTCAAATGTGGTTAGAATACGAACTACTCAAAAACCCAGATGTGGCAGGATACTATTGCCTTTCAACATCTTATAGAGAAGAACCCAATCCTCAGCCAGGCCGTCACGAACTTATATTTCCTATGTTTGAGTTTGAGTCTAAAGGTGGTTTTGAACAACTTCTCGCACTAGAAAGTGAACTCTGTACATTCCTCGGCTTTGAGGCAGGACACGGAAGAGCACCAATGAGGGAAACAGAATTCCCAGGCGGGAACTATCTCAGTATGCAAGGTAAATACACCGCAGAAGAATTGACATCCAAACACGAAGAAGATATGTACAAAGAATACGGAGATGTATTCTTCTTGACCCATTTTCCCTACTCAACTTCACCCTTCTGGAATATGAAAAGGGACCCAACGAAAGGTTCAAACGGAAGTGAGATTGCCTTAAAGTGCGATGTTATTATGGGAGGCATGGAGACTATCGGTTCTGCAGAACGAGCAACAGATGTAGACGATATGAGGGAACAGTTCCATACCATTTCTGATGGACAGTATGCAATATTACTATATAATCTATTCGGTCAAGAACGAGTTTTAAAGGAACTTGACGAATTCCTACAGTTTGATTTCATCCCACGATTCGGGGGAGGTATTGGAGTAACGCGAATGATATCCGCGATGAAACGTGCCCAACTTATGCCCGTAGAATAACTTACATACTCTATGGAACTAACAAAGAACGCTTCAATCGAAATTACAAAGATAATGACCAGAGATGGACTTTCGCCTGAAACCCACGCAATACGAATGGGAGTTAAGGGCGGAGGTTGTTCTGGTATGACATACACATTAGACTTTGACGATAGACAACGAAAGTTTGACCTAGTCTACGAGTCAAATGGAATGACCATCCTAGTAGACAAGAAATCCAACCTTTACATAGGTAATACAACTATCGACTGGAGTTACAGTCTAATGGACAGAGGGTTAAAGTTCGACAATCCTCAGGCAAAAGGTTCATGTGGGTGTAAGACCTCATTCATGATAGATATCCCAGAAAGACAAGAAAAACCCTCTTGGATGTAAAAAAAGTGCATTTTTCAGTTGACTTTTCAAAACACTTGTAGTATACTTATTACTGTTGGTTGGGAAGAGAAATTCCCCTTTGACTTGAGTCATTGATACCCAACTTGTTTCCCAACTTGGTCTGTAAATGAACCTCCAATGAAGCGGTCGGACCTAAACCTATTTCAGAGAACGTACCAATGAGTATTGTTGACCGATAGAAATAGGATGAACTGAGGAAAACATCCCGCTAGTCTCCACCAACGTAGACAATGATGTCAAGGTGACGGCTGATGAGACGGCGAGGAAAAGAGAGGAAAGTAGCTATCTGTCATGGGTAGTCATAGTCCTCGTGAGTTCAGGATTCTCTCATCCTCCATTGGAAATCCGAAACCCGAAAGGGTAGAGTGTTACGACTTTAGCTCTGTGAGAAATAAAGTCCAACTAAAGATAAAACATAGTAAGTCGTTTTTGACCAGAACTGGAGTATTTTTTGGCTTACTGACAAGCCCCCTTTCCCAATAAGAGGCGGTTCGTCTGGATGCATCAGACGGCTTCCCAATAAGAGGCGAGGGGTTTTCACAGGTCATTAGTGTCAGCGGTAGCACAATGGACTCCAAATCCATTAGCAGGGGTTCGAATCCTCTATGGCCTGCCACATTTTTACTTGACAAAACAGTATTCTGTGTTACAATATTATTATGATAAACATTGAACTTGATACTACCTATCACAAAGACATTGAGAACCTGTCCTTTGACAATCTCCCGAAAGGAATACTATATGAGATGTTCAAGGATGGTAGAGTGGCTTCCAAGTTTTTTGAGAATGTATTTACAGTATGGTATCCACTTGAAGTTCACGATGTAAAAGGATACGACCACGTTGACGAGGATGGTCAAAAATACGAAATGAAATGTTTCACCAAGCGTGGAGCAAAATACTGTCCCTCTGGTATGGTAGGGTCAGGTAGACACATTGATGAAGAGGTGATGCGAGAGAACATTGTCTCAAATAATTTGATTTACATAATAATTGACATTGTTGATTTCCCTTCCATACGATACAAATTCATCAACGGACTAGATTTATTACATAGATGGCCTAAAGCATCTATTCCATTCAAAGACAGAGAGGTTCTATTTGGGTAGACCATTTACACCTGCTAAAAATACACCAGACAAAGACATTGTCATGACGCCACCATTTGTGGCGAAAAACATTATAGATTATTTCAACCCTACTGGAAAGATACTTGACCCTTGTAGAGGTCAGGGAGCATTCTATGACCAATATCCTGAGAACTGTGAGAAAGACTGGTGTGAATTGGCAGAGGGTAAAAGTTTCTATGATTACCAGAAGAAGGTCAACTGGATAGTCACAAATCCACCTTGGTCTGAGATGAGAAAGTTCATTTTACACGGAATGACTGTTGCAGATGATATTGTTTACTTGACTACGATAAACCATTATACAACAAAAGCCAGACTGAGAGACATACGAGATAATCTTTTTGGAATAAAAGAGTTTCATTGTGTGAAGACTCCACCAAAGGAAACAGGATGGCCACAAATTGGTTTTCAATTAGGTGCTATTCACATTCAAAGACATTGGAATGGTGATATAAAACTATCTGGAGAAATAGGATGAAAACACTAACTGACCTCAAAAAGTTTGATGCGGTTTTACGTATGACCCGCTTCGCTACCAAACATAAAGGTGACGATAAAAAACGTATGTCTAAAAAACTTTGTCGCAAAAAGGTTTCATGGGAGTAATGAAAGAACAGTTTATTGATTATTTAAACGCCAAAGAGTTAGACGAGCCTGTTCAAGGGGAACTGGCTTTAGAATTGGTAGAGGAAGGCGACTCTACTATAACATTTCGTGTAGTGGAACAAGACGATGAAGATATCGCTTAGACAAGCGCACGACATTCAGAACAGGATTCTGGCGAGAGTCAACGAAATCTTGGAAGAGAACGAGAGTCAAATCGACATTCTCTTTGAGGAACAACCTCACCAAGCTCTCGACTCAGCTCGCGACAGAAACCTTCAGAGAATGAATCGTGCTGATATCCTGATCAACGAGATCAGAGATATTCGTATGTCAGTCTCACGACTGAACCAAGAGTCAGGTATTAACGACCTGCTCGCAACCATCTCCGCTGAGGAGCGGAAAGCTCAATACCGAGCAAGGCTAGCTAGGATGAGACCTAGAGAAGAAGAGCGGACTATCGACCGCAGAATCCAGTCTGCATTAGCAGAAGTGGGTACTGAGCGATATGGTCGCGACTCCCTTGATGTCATAGTCTACCAGATTAATGACCTTCAAATGGGAAAACAACTGGTGCGTGAAAGTGATAAGCGCATTAGGGAACTGAAGGAGCAGGTGCTTCATCTCAATGTTGGGACGAAGTTTGACCTATCTCCTGCAACTGTTGATGTCCTCACGGACGAATCAATAGTATAGGTTCCAACGGCAGGGAAAGACAACCCACACTTCTCACAAGTGTACAACAAATCAAAAACTGAACGAACTAAGTCTTAGTCTAGAGACAAGTGTTCCTCAATTGCACTTTGTTCGGTCCCTAGCGGGGCTATGCTGGCTAGAAGAGACTTTTTGTTCTATGTTCTTGGACACCGACTAGGGTCCATATGTTTTGATGTCTTTTGCTTAGTCTGAACCTGCCTCCTCTCATCTCTAATAGATAATGAAAATAAAACTTGGCAAGCCAGGCCGAAAGAATAAGGCACATGACATTGTTATTGACGACTTTGATACTTGGAACTTGGATTACTCTCTTGCTTGTATCATACACCCTGCTCTTGTTCGTTTAAAGAAACTCAGACACGGATATCCAGAGTTATGGGAAGATGGTATGTGTTACCACGAATACTACACCCGCCAGCTTCACTTTGACTTCATCGATGAGGATGTTGAATCTCAGTATCTTATTGATAAGTGGGAGACTATCCTTGACAAGATGATTTACTCATTTGAGGTCATTGCGAGTGAACGTATATTTGACGAAGACTACGATGAAGAAGCTTTACAAGAGGGTTTAAACCTCTTTGGAGAGCATTACTGTTCTCTTTGGGATTGATATTGGCTTGATGTTCATATGGAGTGTGAACTAAATATGGAATGATAACAAGTGTTCTAATAACTTATCTAATATTGTTCATTGGACTGTTCGTAGAAATCATTGCCTCCTACCTTGGAGTAGTAGGGATGATGTCAGTCTTTTCAGGTAACGTTTACGTTATAACCCTCATTGGAATCGGTCTTGAATCTACCAAGGTCGCCCTTCCTATTTTTCTTACCATACAACATAGTATATCCCAAACCAGAAAAATAATTCTCTGGACTGGAGTTGGTGTATTGATGTGTATCAATGCAGTCGCCGTGTATGGTACTCTCACTCGTTTCTCTCTGGATGTATTTACTAATGTCGTAAAGATAAACAACGACATGAAAGGTATTGAGAATCGTGTCGCTCTGTATGATGAACGAATAGATGAAGCCAAAGGAACTCTTGACCTATTCAACCAAGCTACAGAGAAATACATAGAGAAGGAATATGTCACAAGAGGTCTGAAAGAACGGAGAAAGGACGAAGAGGAAAGGGAAGGTTTAAGGTCTAATGTTCAGAAACTACAAGACGAAAAACTGGCACTCAATGTTCAGTTACTAGAGCTAAAATCTGAACGTACAAAAGTCCAGTCTGAATTCGGGGCTCTTCGCGAAATAACAGGACTTTTCACTGCTTACCCTGACGAACACCTAAATATTGCATACCTAATCTTTATTCTAGCGATACTGATGTGCTTCCAGCCATTAGGTCTAATGATGGTACGAAGTTCTGTATCAGAATTAACAGACCCTACATCGGAAGTTGCAAAGATACGTAAGAAGGCTAAAGACCTAGCCCAAAAACGCAAGACGGCAGAACAGGACATACAGAGTCGTTCCAAGTTCCTATTGGAAAAACAGAAAGAACTTGAATTGAAGGAAGAATTACAGAAACGAAATATACATGAAATAGAGGATGAATAATGGCAAAGAACAAATGGAGTAGTGCCCGATTGTCAAGAGCTTTCACTTGGACTACTGCAGAGCATATGGCCGAACTCAGTCGCGATGCTTATCTACCAGAAAAAGAGTTCAAAAAGATTTATCCACGGGCAAAGTTTATTTATAATGAGGAACATGATACTGAATGTTACCTGTGGAGACCACCAAAGTCAAACCAACCACGAATAGTTTTTAGAGGTACAGAAGCTAATTCGTTTGAAGATATCAAAACAGACCTAAACTTCAAACAGACTGAAACAGCGGGTGGACTTGGAGAAGTTCATTTAGGGTTTAAATCCGCTCTTGATGGAGTATGGCCTGATGTTGAGAAATGGTTAAAGGATACGGATGAAGACATATTTATCACAGGTCATTCCCTTGGTGCAGCATTGGCTACTATTGGCGCTGTACGTATTAATAACGAGAAGGTCAGACTCTATACATTTGGTTCGCCAAAATGTGTCGACAAGAATGTAGTTGACAACGTAAGTATCGGCGGACATTCATGGAGATTTAGAAACAATAATGACCTTGTAACCAAAGTTCCCCCTTTCGGAGACTTTAAACATCTAGGCAAGACAATGTACTTTGACTCCAAAGGAGACTGGGTGCATCATCTAACTAAATGGACATTCTATATTGGATGGTTGAAAGGAACATGGGAAGGACTAAAGAAGGGTAGTTGGGATGGTTTCAAAGACCACTCCATAAACGACTATGTTTACTTAGTATCCAAATCTAGTAAAGAGGACCAAGATGCGTTTGAAAAAGAAATTGAGGTGGACGGAGAAGCGTGACCAGATGAAACAATCGGTCATTACATTCGAACAGTTCAGTCAAGCATTACTCAAAAAGGAATTGGCTAAACAGCCAGAGTCACCAGATGAAGATGACAACGGACCCCCCACAGTTAACATCGCTTGAGCAAGTAAAATATGATAAGTTGATGAAGCGTATTCTAGAACACGAACATACCATATCGCATAGAGAAGTAATAGGTCCCTTCACAGGGAATTTAGTCCACGCATATGATGCGGACTGGGAGTATTCTCTTGCGATGTGGAAACTTTTAGTTGAAGAACTAGAGTTGAAGTATGAAGTGACTAGAGATATGCCAGAATGGGCTCCTTGTCCTGAAAATGAACGGAAGAAGCCCGATAAGAAAAAACATTATTCTTTGTCTTAGGCTTTTGGTGATTCCTTAGAGAATATCCCCCATAGAATCCAAACAGCGACCAGACCAACAAGTCCTTCGCTACCTAGTTTATTAACAATTCCTACAATAGCCCCCACAATATCAATACCTAAAAATGGGACTGTTGCTCCGAAAATGATTTGGAGTACGACACCAAGTGCTATGATGGCCATCCCCAACTCAGTTATTTGTTTACACCATGCGATCGCTTTATTGATCATGGTCCTCCTTACTTATTAGTGAAGGTCAACCCAGTTTGAACCATCATTGACCTGAAGTTTGCTAGTTGTGCTATTAAATATCACCGCACCTGCACTAAACGAACCATTATCACGTTCTGTACTCGTCCATGAGGTAAACTGCATATGAGAAGTAGCGTTCTTTCCAGTAAACTTACCACTTTCGTTCATTGTCCAGAACGCGTCTGCGACTGCCAATGAAGTATTGTGAGTATCGTTAAAGTGGAAACAAATACTACCATCTCCATCGTTTGCGTTTCTATCTGACAGAAAGTGAATATTTTCACCTGCTGACATAACTAAGTTTTGACTACCCTCGTTGGTAGTTGCCCCGACAGTTACTTTTGAGTCACTGCCTGAGGATTTAATACCCTTACCAGTAATCAGTTCATCGAATGTATAGTTACCTGTTATTGTTTCATCCGACGCTAAGGTGGCATTCAGTTCTAAAGCTGTTTCAAGGTCTTGTAATGCACCCTTGAGTGTTTCGTTATCAGCTATCGTAGAACCTGTGAATGTACCTAAGTGGTCACTCGCTTGAGCGACACCCGAAAGGGTTACTAAATGGTCTACATGAAACTCAGCTTGAGTTTCCTCCGCCGCTTCTACCGCTGTCTCCAACGCCTGAATCGCAGCTTTTATCGTTACGTTATCACTGATTGTTGAACCAGAGAAAGTTCCGAGATGGTCAGACGCAGATGCGACTCCAGTCAATGTGATGATGTGGTCTACATTGAACTCCGCCGCTGTTTCCTCTGCCGCTTCTACCGCTGTTTCCAACGCCTGAATCGCAGCTTTTACTGTTACGTTATCGCTAATAGTTGAACCTGAGAAAGTCCCAAGGTTATCACTCGCCGCAGATACACCAGATAATGTTATCAAATGGTCTACATCGAGTGCGGCTTTTGCACCTGAACTATTTAACTTGGTTTCTACTGCTGTTTCAAGTTCTTGGAATATCTCTTTAGAGTCTCCGTTGTCAGAAATCGTAGAACCTGTGAATGTCCCATAATGAGCATCACCTGCACTCAAACCTAACGCGCCTGTATAGACTGAGTTAATGTTACTTGATTCCTCTGCCGCTTCAACCGCTGTTTCAAGGTCTTGTAACGCACCCTTGATTGTCTCGTTATCGGCTATTGTTCCTCCAGCGAATGTTCCAAGGTTATCGGAAGCATCAGCTACACCAGATAATGTTATCAAATGGTCAACATCTAAACTCGCCTTAGTATGGTCAGCAGTCGCTAACTTAGTTTCGACCGCTGTCTCTAACTCTTGCATTCCTGCTTTAATCGTTCCGTTATTTGAAATCGTAGAACCTGTGAATGTCGATAGATGAACCGAAGGTGTTCCATCTCCTTGTACAACACCTGACAATGTAATAAGGTCATCTTTTTCTCCATCAAGAGATTCAGCAAGAGTCTCTAATGACTGAAGAGCTGTTTTGATGGTTTGGCTATCTGCGATAGTTGAACCTGAAAATGTTCCAAGGTCATCCGCCGCGGCTGAAACACCAGATAGAGTGATAAGATGGTCAACATCTAAGTCAGCCTTTGTCTGGTTAGCCAACGCTGTTCCTTGAACCTCAAGGGCATTTGCATTAACTGTTCCAGATGCGGTAACTCCTGCTATCATAAGGTCAGCAGAATCTCCAGATACAACTTCTCCTGAGACTGAAACACCCTTCATCATTCTCATCTTACCTTCTGAGTCATCCCAACCTACAAACGCTTGGTCTGCGGCGGAACCAGTATGATATCTCATTAACATACCGCGATCTTTGTTATCGTCTGAAGAAGGAGCTGTGTCTCCACCTAGTTGTATCAACGCATCGTCTACCGATAGGGTTGTAGCATTGATGATGGTATTGGAACCATTTACCAATAACTGTCCTGTGATAGCTACGTTATGTGCGAAGGTAGCATTTCCATTTACTGTCAATGTTCCGTTAGCGAAAGTCGTTCCATCTACGAGTGTGTTATCACCCAGTTTTACAGTACCAGTTGAGGACTGTATTTCGCTACTCTTGGCATCCAAATGTCCACCAAGTTCAGGAGTGCTATCGTCAGCAAGTGATGCTATCTTAGTTTCAACAGCAGTTTCCAACTCTTGCATTCCTGCTTTGACTGTTCCGTTATCAGAGATGGTTGAACCAGTAAATGTACCTATGTTTTGGCCACCAAGAGATGTTCCAACAGCAGTATTGATATCGTCTATGTTATCATCATTTACTTCAACCTTAGTCTCTAATTCCTGCATCCCTGCTTTGACAGTACCACCATCACTGATTGTAGAACCACTGAAGTTTCCAATATTGGTATCTCCCGCATTTGTACCTAATGTTAGTTGATGCCTACCGATGTTGTCAGTATTTGTTGCTATCGAAGTTGACTCCTCTGCCGCTTCTACCGCTGTCTCAAGTGCCTGTAACGACGCTTTAATAGTAGAACTGTCGGCTATTGTTGAACCTGAGAAAGTCCCAAGGTCATCCGCCGCTGCACTAACCCCTGACAAAGTAATCAGATGGTCAATATCCAAGTCCGCTTTTGTAGTCGCTGATGGAGTATTCGTAAAGTTTGAATAGTCCAGATAATGAGAACCTTCTTGTCCGTCAAGTGTATCAGCGTCAAGTCCGTTGCCCGTACCTTCATCTGCCGAAGTCAATATTCTATTCGTATTGAAATAAGGTGTCTTGTTGAATACCCACTTCTCAGGATTATCTTGATAAAGAATAGTAGCGTCTGCAGTTGGACCTTCTACTGTAATACCTGCGTTGTTTGAAGCTGTAGCTGAGGCTGAACCTTTAGCCATTGTGATGTTGATGTCTTCAACTTCTAATGTTGAAACATCCAGTTCTGTCTTAGTTCCTTGTACTACCAAGTTTCCTGTGATAGTCAAGTCTGCGAAAGTCGTTGGTTGGTTTGTTAGGTCTGTGTATGAACCAGAAGTAGCAACTGTAGCCAATGTTGGAGTTCCAGTTACATCAGCGTAAGCTCCAGATGTTGCGACTGACGCAAGTGAAGGAGTTCCAGTAACATCGGAATATTCTCCTGTGGTAGCGACTGTAGCAAGAGCGGTTGACTTCATTAATGTAGTTCCGTCTATTTTTAGTTCTCCGCCTGATATTGTAATGTCGTTACTTCCAATAGACAGAGTATTACCTGAACCAAGTTTAAGTCCTGCTGGTAAGTCTACTCTATCATTTGCTCCAGTAGTGATAATATTAGAGACAGTCTCTACGACCATGTCTGTAGTTCCTACGGCTGGAGAGAATATTGCGTTTGAAATATTATCGTTAGAAGCTTTTTGGTAGGCTACTGGTTTGGCTGTAATGACTGAACCTGTCGAACCAGAAGTTCCTGCGGTGTATGATAACAGTCTCCAAGTTCCAAACTCAGTTCCGTCATCAGCTTTTCCTACAAAGGAGAAGAGTTTTCCAACATCCAAAGAACCGAAGATAGCAGTCGCATTAGTGATACTGTTTCCGTCTGTCGCTGTAGTAAAGGTTCTTGTCGCTCCTGCTCCTGAACCTGCAGGAATCTGAACTAAGTTGACATGAGGGTCACCACCACTTCTGTCACGCTTGGCGTTCTGAAAGTCGCCGTTCTCGTTAGGTCGTATTGCGTGGTTTCCAATGTAAAGTGAGTTATCCCCAAGGAATAGATGTCTTACCTTGTAGTCAGCGGAACCAATATCGTAAGTATTAGTGACGGCTGGCAGTATGTGACCATTTGCAGTAAATGTTCCGTTACTGGTAAAGGTATTCGCCTGTACTGAGTTTCCTGTGAATTCATTCACAGCTCCGATATTTTGATTATTCGCACCTAAAGCGGCGGCTAGCTCAGGTGAAAGGTCAGAATGAATATCACTAATAGCGGCGGCCTGAGCAGGGTCTATGATATAGTTCAACGATGTCCAAGCGGTACTTCCGTCACCTGCCTTTATCTTTCTGGAATCAGTCTCGTATGCTAGTTCCCCTGCAGCTAATGTTGGATTTGCTGAGGTGAAGTTCGCCGCTGTGTCTCTCCTCAACTGTATTCGTGTAGCCAATTTATCTCCTACGAAATAGTTCTTGCGGATGAACTGGTAGCATTACCAGTTTCAAATCCTGTGTTAGCGTTGTATTCAGGAATAGCATCTGCCGAAGCATCGCCCCCATCCAGAATGAAAACTGTTGTATCACTTAATGAATAATTATCAATAAGGTTTTGTTGTATTGTTTGTCCTGTGACCTTTTGCGTTATTGGAAGTCCTGACCCCGCCATCTGCGAGTTCATCAGAGACACATCAAGATCATCCATCGAACTTAATTCTGGAAGTTCGTCTATCCGTGTTACTGCCATCAGGCACCTCCTCCATCTAGAGCATTTATAAAATCGTCATCGTGGTTACCTCCGTCAACCATCAATGTCAGCCATATTTCGTTCATCATATAACCCCTCACGCTTCCCAACGATATAATGTTCGTTGTATCGGCTTGAGTATCTACGCATAATATCATCGTAGAGTTCGCTATCTGATTCGCTGCGACTGTTTGTAACTCTGAAATACTCGCCATGGTTATCCGATTCCTCCATCGAACTCCATCATGAAGTCGTTATCCGAAATAGCACTGCCACCATCGACCGCACCAAAGATAACGAAGTTGCTGACCGCAAAAGATTTGAGGTCACTATAAGACAATCGTCTCGTTTGCTCTACACTTGAAGATAAAGTGGGAACATACGCGAGGAATGTATCAGAGTTTGCAATGCTCGTTACCTCAGTGAGGTTCGATACTTTAGTGGGTAATGCCATGTGATGAGTCCTTTATCTATTTAGTTTTATGTGTTATGTAAGTCAGGTAAGTTACCACTAAAATCAGATGGATATTTATTTCCTTTTGATGTTCTTATATTCTGTATCATTCCTGTGTATCCTCTTCTACCATTACCATTCTCGCCCCAATAATCATCACCAATAAAGTATGTTGATGTATCCCAGTCATTGAACCCTTCATTCAAAGTTGAGTTTGCTTGTCCTCCACCAACTTCTATACCATCAACAAAAATATGAATATTGTTTGCACCTGTTCCTGATGATTTCGTGACAGCCAAATGTTGCCATGACCCACTGGTAGTATAATCATAAAACGATACAGCACCAACACTAGATTCTATAGGATTAGTCGCATCTATTATATCTGTACCTTGTCCTCCTGA
>Ga0115011_10000592_pt1 | contig 28701 bp, 24 predicted proteins | sample TroAtlMetagenome_2_FD_88705 | JGI IMG/M metagenome (GOLD analysis project Ga0115011, IMG submission 88705) | Marine eukaryotic phytoplankton communities from Atlantic Ocean - Tropical Atlantic ANT8 Metagenome | ecosystem: Environmental > Aquatic > Marine > Oceanic | place: Tropical Atlantic...
TGAATTTTGGCTCAGTCCATCTATGACATTCACCACAAGTTGGAGCACATAACAAGAATTAAACGAAAATTGAAAACTATAATCTCAAAACTATATTACGATAATTATGACGACGATGAACACGCAGAATATTAGAGAACCCGTAACGGCTATTATGAACCCTGAAGAATTGGAGGATGTTGAAGCACAAAACAATACTTTAGCAAAAGGGTTTAAAAATATTTATACTAACTATAAGTATAAGATGAATGAAGAAGATTTCAAAAACCTACTACGAACTGGTCCCCGCTCTCTCTCTGTTAATTCAGTAGATACATACTGGAGGTCGCTGAAACTACTCTCTAAGAAATTAGGGATGTATGAAGCCCTCATAGCAGATGTCCCCGTAACCAGTTTTGAAATGGCTGAAAAACTGCTCAAAGATGGAGCATTTGCTCCTATGTCTAACTCAATTAGAAAAGCCCGTGTTAATGCCCTATTAATCGGTCTGGACCCTGAGAAAAACAACGCAGCATCTACAAAATATGATATGAAATCTCTCACCTATGACGAAGCCAAAGAGGCGGGTGAGTTAGAGGAATGGAAGCAGGGCGTATATGATAAATATGTCTATGGTGAGTTTTGGAATAAATATAAAGGTAAATATCCTACTGCTGGAGATTACGCTGAATATAAAAAACTGGCTCTCAACGACGCTCTATCCGCTGCTGACAAAAAAAAGGTGGAGAAATGGGAGGCAAAGAAGGAGGATAATCTGGGTCCTGTGATGACAAGCCGCCTTCCCGGACAGGACAATAGCACTCACAGAGATATTGCTAATATTGTGCCGCAGGAGATGTGGTCTGGAGAACGCACATTCCCTATTACTATCTATGAAAATAAACCTATGGCTATGATGATTGCCGATTTGCGTTCTAAGGCAAAAGCAGAGAGTGCTGCCTATTCCGCATCTGTCGCAGAAAAAAATCCAAAGGAGGACAAAAACTGGACAAGTTGGAAGCAGATTAGAATTAGGGCACAGACGGTGCGAGGAGAATTAAAAACTGCTCTACAGGCAAAAGGGCTGGAAATGCCTACTGTGACCAGCATTAAGCAATATGTCAAAGTTGGTGTGGAGGGCTGGGAGAAAGCGATGGCGGAAAAAAATAAGCCCGCAACCAACGCCATCAGGGGGCTCGTCAAATCACAGATGGTGTCGCTGTATTTTAAAAAATACGCAGAAAAATTTAATAAACCTATGATGGCGAAACTAATGAACGCATTTATCGCTACGCTATATACTGCTATGCCTCCGCGTAGATTGGATTGGGCTAAGGTTACGGTGCTGAGTAGTAAGAAATTTAAGAAACTGGAGGCAAAAGAAGGTGATGCTAATAACGGAGGCGTAGATGATGGTATATATATCCTCACTAATGAAATGGGAACACCTGCTGCTGTGAAGATATATTTTGGAGCCCGTGCCGGTAAATCCAGAGAGGAAGAAGGTTGGACAGCAACCATAAAAAAGAGCGAATTTGTTATACTATTGATGATGTTGAGAAATATATTATTAGAGAAAGGTCACAAGCCCACAGCACAGGGACTACGATTAATTGTTAGTAATCCGGGCTACAAAGATATTGATGAGAATGCATTGGGTAAGAGAGTAAAGAAGATATTTAGCGGTAATTATGTCAAACAGGGTGTAATTACAGGAGGTGAGAAAAAAATAACATCTGGATTATTGAGAAAAATATACATTAGCAGCCAGTTTGAAGGTGACGCAGGAAAGAAACGGGATTTGGCGAAATTTATGAACCATTCTGTTAAGGTTCAACAACATATTTATAATAAGGATACATCTGGTGCTCAGTTGCTGAAATTAGAGAGTAACCAAATACCAGTAGAGGCGTGGATGACGCAATAAATTTAAAAATAATAAAAAATAAAAAAATAATATTTTTTATTAGTATAATGGTTCGTGGAGAAAAAAAGGGAGATAAATCTAAGACGCACAGAGGTAGATTGGACTATACTACCAAACGCGGCGACAAGGACTTCCATCGTGGAGGACACGATGTTAAACGCAAACGACGCCCATATACAGGCAGAACTAAGTCATCTGTGAGGGCAGAAGGTGCTGGTCAAATGGGCACAGGTGGAGCACGAGCAGGAGCACAGAAAATGACAAGTGCCCGTGATGGACCACCCCGCTCATCTGTTCGCAGACGCAGAGCATCGGCTAATCCACAGGAGGGTTCCACGCGTGTCCGGAAGGCAACACGGGCTACGGGTGGTAAGAAGAAAGAAACTATTAGTTTGGGAAAAAAAGGCAAAATTACATTTACTAAGGGTGGGCTTCATCGTAGTTTAAAAGTTCCACAATCTCATAAATTTACAAAATCTGGATTAAATAGATTAAAGAAAATTAAATCTGGAGAGAATTTCACATATTCTGGAAAATCTATTAAAATGACACCAAAAATTAAAAAACAAATAACTCTGGGTTTAACATTAATGGGATTTAAAAAATAAATTCTTTTCTTAGCGGATGCTCTGTCGGGCTCCAACTTCTGGCGAAATATTATTTTTTTTTTTTTTGAAAAATAATTTTTTTTATTTTTAAAATCCGGTGACAGAGCATCCGCCATAGTTGCGTCACATAACAAGATTTCAAAGAAAATTGATTTAAAATTTCTCTCATCTAATGATAGAATATTAGTTGATGTCAGGTATAGCAAATGCGAAAATAGTTACGGGTCCCACCCAAATCAGTATTGATGAAGAAAATATTAATGATAAAATTGATTTAAATATATCACAAGAAAATATTAGTATAGAGATGAGTTCTCAGGATAATAGTATAGTCGGCGAACAGCCACCAATTGTGAAGAAAAAGAAGAAAATTATTAAAAAGAAGAAGATACGCATTAAAAAAAAACTGGTCAAAACAGACGCACCAGATGAGCCATTTGCGGATGTAGGTTATATACATACTGGAGAACATAATCCACACGCTCCTACTCCCGTGCTGGAGTGGCTGGTAGATTATGGCTGCGATTGTATGCCTATTAAAATGTCATCCAAAAATCCAAAATGTCCAGATAAGCAAACGCTGCGTAATGGTCATCATATGGACGGATATGATAAAACCCCCAATAATAATGGGGTTATGGGTTATTGGGCAAAATCTACTGATTTTCGTGATTTAACGAAGGAACAGTTGGAAGCCCGCAGGACTGAGAGAAATTGGAATAATGACAGGATAATTGGAGCACACGAAGCCAAATCGTTATGTTGGATAGATGTTGATACTGAGTTTTGCGACGATTTTATCAAACATCTAATTAACAAACATCCTAACTATCCATCTATGTCAGCAACAACGAAGGAGGGTCGTTGTCATATTCCAGTAGTATTTAAAAATCTTCCAGAGGAACTCCCAACTACATTTATGGGTGTGGGTCCCAAATGTCAAACAAAATGTTATTATACAGATGAGGTAAGCGAGAAGGCAGACCAAAATAAAACAAAAATAGAAATTTATACTGGTGGATGGATGTATTTTAACAAATTAGCAGAAATGAAAAATCATACAGAGCCAATAGCACAAATAGATTATACAAAATTTAAAGAGTTCATTAGAACAAAAAAGAAGAAAAAGAGTTGTATAAAAAAGAATAATATCAATCATACATTTCAAAAAAAGAAAATGGACGCCAAAACATTAGATATGTTCGTCGCATACAGTTCCGTCATCAAACCCCAGATATGGGATAGGGTTACGGGTAAAATGTGTGATGGTGGAAGTTGGAAAATAATAATGAACGCCGCAAAAGCGATGGGAATGGCGTGGGATGATTGGAATAAATTATGTAAAAAATTTCCAAAAGAATATCATTATGAAAAAAATAAAAAAATGTGGGATGATTTGGAACAACAAGATTGTCGTTGTAATATGGACCATATTATGACTATGGCGAGAGGAGTATTAAATGAAGAAACAGGCGAATATACTGGTAATTGGAAGGCGTGTGATGAATTAGACAGCCAGTTTATCCAGTTTGAAAAATTCAGCAGATTTTATTTTAACAAAATATGTATTGAGTGCGAGGAAGCAATAAAAAATGAAATGGAGGGAAATAATGAAGAAATAGCCGATTTGATGGAAGAATTGGAAGATTTGGAAGATGATAAAAAAGAGGAGAAAGACCGTAAAAAACGAAAAAAAATAAGAGAGGAGATTAAACTGAAAAAACAAGAAATTAGAGATATGGAGGGAAGTGATGATACGGAGGAAAAAATAAAAGAAATAATAGATAATTGTTATACAGAATGTAAAAAATATTTTGAGAAATTTCATTTTAAAATTAAATTTCCAGAATGCGGTTATGCGATTTCCAACCTAACCGACATCTATTTTATGAAAAAGGGAGCCATTAAGGATTTATATGAAAATATGTCAATACCAGTATTTAATGAAAAAAAGGGATATGTGAGAAAAGAATGGTTTGATGTTTGGAGGAAATGTATGGATATTAGAACAGTTGATTTGGCTGATTTTATTCCACCTCCGCTGGACAGACAGCCATACGAATTTAATTTATTTCGTGGCTTAGCAGCGTCCAGATTGCGAAATATTGAGCCGGTGACAGAGGAGGAGATGTTGGATATATTCGGCACTCATATCAAAATCCTAACAGGTGGAGCAGACCCTGATTATCGCAATCCGGATACGGGTTTATCACCAGAAATGTATTTCTGGTATTATCTGGCGTTTATTGTTCAATATCCCGGTATTATACCAGAAGTTGGTATTATATTCTGTGGTGAGCAGGGCACAGGTAAATCGTTATTTAATGAGAAATTTGGAGAAAAAATATTCGGCAGACAGTATTGTTTATTCACAGCCCATATGAATATGGTTACAGGTCAATTCCCTCAAATCCAGAGAAAACTATTAGTTATTATGGATGAAACACAGGGTAAGGAGGGTTTTGCTAATAAGGATGTAATTAAAAATTTAATCACACAGCCGCGTATATGTTGGGAGGAAAAACACAAAAACGGCATTATGATAAATAACTGTTCCAGTTACTGGTTTAACAGTAATAATGACAGCCCACTTTGCATTGAATTAGGTGACAGACGATTTGTTGTATATGTATGTAGTCCAGAAGTGAAGAGAAAGCCAGAAAAACAGAAAACAGAATATTTCAACAGATTAGCCGAAGCATTTGAAGATGACCGATATGTGAAGGCATTATATGATTATTTAATGAATTTTGATTTAACACTACCAGCATATCTACAACCTTCGCAAAATCCAAAAGGAGGCAGAAAATTTCATCCAAAAAATAATAGACCATTTACAGGTAGATATTGCGATATTCAGTCAGTTAATGTTCCATTACCGTATTACTTCTTCAGTCATATTACGCAGATAGAAGGCATTAATTTAATTAATACAGGTGACCCTGAGAATAGTCCAGAACTATACCAAAAGGAGTGCGAACGCATCCTATATGAGAAAACTCATTTAAAACGAAAAAACGGCACATTAGTTGCGTGTAATCAACCTACAGAATTTACCAGAATGGAGTTATGGGAGCAGTATGAGGATTACTTAGATTTGATAGGCAAACAGAATGCGAAGGAATGGGCTGATGCTACGAAATTTTGGAGAAAAATATGTAGTTGGATTAATAGTGATGAGAGTTGGAGTAGAGCATTAGAATTATTTGATAATGATAATGGTAGTAAATCTGTTCGCATACATCCTATAGAACTTAGAGAATGTATTTCTGGATATAGCCATCTGTTACGGGTTTAAACTATATTATTTTCCTAATAAATAAATTCTTAAAATTTAAGAGAGTTATTTATAAAAATTATTTTTTTTTCTGCTTTTTGGTAGTTTTGGTTTTTTGAGAGGAACTCCCCTTATAACCTTCAAATACCTTCTCTGGTGCTGTATTTAGTTGTTTTTTCTTTTTTTCCTCTATGAAATGTTTAGCGTGGGCATCATAGGATAGAACTACACGCTTTATTTTAGGTGCTTTGGCGTTTTTAGGGCTCCAAAATATATCGTTCTTTGACATAATTATAAATATAGATGAGAAAATAATTTTATGTTATTTAATTATAAATGTCGTTGATTGTGCTTAATTCACGAGGACAAGACCCCGCAGAGTTTGAAAATCACGGGTTTAATATTAAACTGGGACGAGATTGCGAGTTCTGTTTATGCGGTGTAAATTTAAATCGCCCTCCTAAAACTCCACTACAACTTACCATAACCAATGGAACTAATAATGGTTGGATGGTCGGTAATGGACATAGAACGGAGAATGAGAGGCAATTTCATAGTGTTATACCATTTAAGTTACGGGAAGGAGTTTATGATATTCCGGGATTGGAGAGCGAACTATCATATAGTATGAATGGTAATTATGAACCTGAACATATAGATAATTACGCAGGAATGATGATTAGTTGTTGGCGTGCTACAACCGCCAATCCTTTATCTGGTGGCTTAGAATTTACCAGTAATGGTGGTGCTGGTGCTGAACAATTCACCATATCCTGTGCTATGACCAAAATAGTTAATGGTATGAAAACACGGTTGAAAATGGTTGTAGGTGCGGCTGGAGGCGGTAAATATCCAAACCCTGACCCCGCATCCACTACATATGGACAAATTCCCTCCGGTATTCCAACTCCCGGACAAATCATAGAAAACGCTACGAACAATGATTATATACAGGTTGCTCCATCGCCATCCTGTAAAAATTTCATATGTTTAGACCCTCTCTGGAATACCAGTAATGATGGTAGATTAGGGACATTTGCTGGAATAGGACCCATACCCGCTGACGGCACTAATGATGGATGGACTTGGGGGTCGCTTTTTGAAGCAGCAACTGACCCCCGTGACTATGTGGGCACCATAGTTGGTGGTGTTATATGTAGTAAATGGACTGGTGGAGTAGCAGCCGGAGGTTGTGGGTTGAATGGAACAACTAATGTGTTGGGACCACAGGCAATGCAAAGTAGATGGGCAGAAGCAGGTAATAGGTATGATATATACTGGGTTGTGGGTGAAAGAAGTTCCGTAGCAGCGGGCTTCCAAATTGTATTTTATTATACTGATATTACAGCCGGACCAGAGGTTAAAAATAATCCTGCTGTTGATACACGCTGGGGTGAATTCCAAATCGCAGCAGCAGACCAGGCGGGATTTTGGGAGATATGTATGCGACCCATAAGTAATGTTGCGTGGGCACCAGATGTATATAGAATTGAGGCGTGGGGACGCAGGAGAGCGGCAGCAGGAGGTGTTACTAATTTAGCAGCAGTTCCAGCAACAGCAGCGGGAGCACCAGGTTATTATGTATTAGATGATGGATATGGACCCCGTAGTTTATATGAGAATTTACCTATATATCAGGGGCTTAGTTATAATGACTATGAACCAGCAACTGGAAGATGGAATTTTAGGAGTATTCACCATAACGCCAGACCTGCCGATGGATTTGGTGCTACTGTAGCATTAGAACCATTCAATTCCTCTGCTGCTGCTGTAAATAATCCCTGTCCTATCAGCGTATGTTTTAGTCCTGTGGCTCCTAATTTCCAGAGAAATCCTACTGGTGGTGGTCCTCCAGCGGCTAATCCTCTTAGATATGATATGATTAAACGAGCACCCAGAAGGGCAGGTATTGCTCAGGCAATAGGATTTCAAACTGGAACTATTCAGGAGATGCCGCAGGGAACCACAGCAACCACAGGGGTTGAGGGTTCTATCACATCCAGAAGTTGGGAGGCAAGTGAGCCAGTTGCTGTTATTCAGTTGCCCAATATACCATTACACGGAGAATTAGGTAGTGGTTCTACTATATGGGGTGGTAGTAATGGAGGTAGAGTTTTAGGCGTTGCTATGATAGATGATAAGGGCTCATATGCTAATTATAATTTAGGAATGAATGTTTATACTGAAGCATCTTTAGAGAATTGGATTTCCTGCGGCAATCTGGGTGTAGATGCGATAAATCAATTAAAAGTCAAAATCACGGACCAACACGGTAGGAAATTAGTTGGGCTATATCCTGACAGCACCATTTGGTTAAAGGTTAGAAGTAAGACGCACGGTAATATGCGAACAGGTGGGAATGACCATCGGGGACAAGAAAATCCCAGAAATTGGTAATTAATACAAAAATTTATACAAAATAAAATCTTTTGTATAAATATATAAAAATGAGCGGACCAATATTTGACAAGAACCACGACCCTATGGGAGATTTAACTTTAAAAATGACGGAGGAGTTAGAACCAGAAGAAATAATAAACACAGATGATATAGAAGGAGATGTGGAGAGTGTGGAGGCGTCGTATGAGGCACCACCGGAGCGACCAGTTAGTGAGATATTTGTTAAGAAGAACAAAAAGGTCAAATTTGAAGAACCGGCGGTAAAACCAGATAAATTAGAGGAAGATTGGAGTGAAAGTATAACAAATGATGAACCACCACGAATTAGAGGAGAAAGAGGTAGAGATAAAAAAAAGAGAAAAAAACGAGTAATGACAGAAGCGGCATTAGAAAAATTAAAAATAGCCAGAGAAAAATCATTAGCAACCCGTAGGGCAAAAGCAGCAGCGAAGAAAAAGGCAAAAGAAGAAGCCAGAGCCACAGCAGCAATAGAAAAGAGAAGAGCACGGGCACCTAAGGAGAATGTTAAGTTACAGGTTATAAAAGAGGAAACACAGTTTAAAATGGATGATATACCAAAACAAAAACCAGCCAATGTATTTGATGATTTTGATAAGTTTTGCTCATTTATGGATAGATATGATGAACGAAGGAAGAAAAATCACTCTACAAGTAGGCAGCCACATCCTAATCAAAAAATACCAGAAAGGCATAGACCACGAGCACCAGTTAGAGCCACTAACCGAAACCCACAATTTAGGCAAACAGGAGGAAATAGAGCCCATTCTCCTCCACCAACAGATTTCTCTCCATATTCGTTATTGAAAAGGGGTAGAACATTAAATAGTCATAGAAGGAATGGAATGAATGGAGGTTGGAATAATGGATGGTGAGGATAATAACTTAAAACTTTCTCTTCAGTAATATAAAATGGAAAAAGAATTAATGGAATTTCTGGGTAAATGTAATGTTCCAGGTGAGAATGAAGAGTTATTTAAAACAGATACATTAGTTTTTAATAATCCCAATGCATTTCAGTTAATGACAGAGGAGGCAAAAAAATACTGGGTTCATCCGGGTAGGCATAAACAGTTTTTCTCCTTTATGGTAGGATGTAAGCACGAATTAGGAGTAGGAGGCAATCTATGGAATTGTGGGACTGAGCAGGGCACCAGATATTGTGATACAAATTGCTACGGGGAGTGGGCGAGATTATGGTTTTATAGTAGAACATATGAGAAAGAATTTTTTGATAAAATTAAATTAGAAAACGATGATAGTGATTTACTTACGGGTAAAGAATATATAATTATGATAGACCCTTTAAATTGTGCTCTGGGATGGGAGCGAATGAGGAAAGTAGATAAAGAGGCAGTAGAGGAACAAGAATTAGAAAAAGATATGAAAGTTGCGACCAGTAACTAATGTCATAATCAAAATTGAAGTTTATTTTATGTTTGATACAACCCATCATTCAAACATAAAACAAGATGTCACGAGTAGAACTATGTTGCGATGCGTGTCACAAGCCCCTTCGTATTCTTACTATTGCTGACAAATTAGTAGTAGTAAGTGATTGGTATATGGGAAAAAATCAATGCACAACCGATTTATGCGAACATTGCTATATAGGGGGAGGATGTAGATATGCTGATGAAAAATATGAAAAACAGAGTGCTATTCCGCAGTCACATTATTATCATCACACTATGTTTAAAAGAAAAGATGAAGATTTATATGAGATGTCACGGCTAAACTGGAATATAGAATGGTTACGGGGTGGAGGACTTCAACAGGCAGGAGAAGGAATAGGTGATTGCCGAGATGAGATATATTAATCAAATCTACATACAAATTTACCATCATCACTAATTTCATAGGGTTTTTTGGGAGGGTTCTTCCAGTCATAATTGATTTTGCGTTGTTTTTCACTCTTACCATATCGGTTACACTTTTTAACTACACATTTGGGTAAATCACCTTTTAATTTAAAAAAATAATCAAAATAATTATCATCAGCAGACATAGTGGTCATTTTATAAAATACATTTTTTTTATAGTTTAATGTAGAGGATACTTCATAATCAAAGGCAATATCATTAGGACCGCATTCGTGGCGTTGTTTATCTTTATAATAGTAAAACCTAATCCAATCATCAGGCACTTTATGTTTATGACTATACTTAGTTATTATATTAGGGGGACAATATATTTTTAGATTTTTTAGAAGTTCATCATCCGTAGGGTTCATTTTATGTATTATGGAGAGAAAAAAAATATAAATAAAATGTAAATATGTCATCAAAAGATGAAAAAAAGGAGGTAGATAAAAAGAAAATGTTTGCCGACAATAGCAATTTAGACATACTTCCTGTTAAACCTGTTGAAACTGAGTTACGGGCACGAAGACAATTACATTATAATATTCCTGACCCTTATAAAGGTCAATTATTAGTGATTGCGGCACCCATAAGGAGTGGTAAAGGTGTGTTATGGAATAATTTTCTATTGAACCCCAACTTTTATGCTGACCTTTTTCAGGATGTAACTATTATAAGCCCTACCATATTTAATGACGCAACTGCGAGATTTGCTGCTGAAAAATGGAAGCATACCTGTCATACCCAGTATAACGATACAATTATAAAAAATTTATGGAAACAACAGGAGGAGAAGAAGAAGGCAAGTATAGAGGATGATACGGATACGGGTTATTGTTTAATAGGAGATGATTTAGTGGGAATATTAAATAATCATATGGCGGCAAGGAAAGGTGGTGAATTTATATCATTTGCTACGAGATTTAGACATATGGTAAGGAAAGGGGACCCGTGTATGATTATCTATAGTGGTCAAAAATATAATAATACCAGTAGTGTTTTGAGGTCAAATATGACTGGACTATTATTATCTGGAAATATGAAATCACAAAAAGAAATAGATTGTATAAAGGATGATATTGGTGATACATTTGGTGGTCACGCTGCTATTGATACATATTTAGAAAGAGCCAGAGAAAAACCTTTTAGTTGGTTATACTTTAGATTAGACAGCACACCACCTGAAGTTTATTTAGATTTCAAGGAGAGATTATTTTAAAAACTGGATTTATAATTATTTTATATTAAATAAATATAAATGAACAATGCATTAACGCAGAGTAACGATTTAAATGCTTTTCGTTCGGGGCTACAAGCAGAGCACGAAAGTTTTGCCGCAGGATTAGCAGCAAAACAGAATAGTTATATGTCAAATTTAGCGAATACACGGGCTAAGTGGAGTGAAAAATTAGGCGATATTAAAGCCGGAGTTCAATCAGCAGAAACTCTATTAAGAACTGGTTTAGAAAGTGAAGGAGGTGTAGCCGCAGGTTATGCTGCTTCAAAGGCGGGGAAGAGAGCATATCAGTTTGCTAAATCCAAATGGAATGCCCGTAGCAACGAAGCAGGTAGAGGTAGTAGGGGTGGTGGAGATGATGAAAGTGGCTCCGGTGATGTAGATGACCCAACGAATGGTGGTCAATTTGAAGAGGTAGGTGAAGGTAGATTTAGAGCAACCAGAGTAGCCAGACCCAGTAACCCAAATACAGGAGAGGGTCAGGAAATGAGAGATATGAGCCAACAGGATAGAAGTGGTTACGATGATGCTATTCAGGATGAAACTCAAAGTTACGAAGAACGAATGGGCGAACCTGAAGATACTGGTGAAAATCCTGCTGATAGAGATGTTCCTGACAGCGAAGTTAGACAACAGGGAAATATGGGAGATGAAGAAGGTAGTGGAGAAGGTGGAGGTGAAACTATTGGAGAAACAGGAGAAGAATTGGCGACGGCTGGCGAAGATTTGGGAGCAGCAGGTGGAGAAGGTATTTTAGACGGATTGGCTGGTGCTTTCTCGTGGGTCCCATTTTTAGGAGAAGTTTTAGGAGGAGCAGCAGCAATTGCTGGAATTGGAACTGCTATTGCTGGGGCAGTTGAAACTGTAAATAAAACGGCAGAAGAAGAAAGGGATGAAAAGATGGCTGGAGCAGGTATAGCATCAGCACAGGCAGCACGCCCAGTTAATCAGGCATTAAATTATGCTGGTGGATATGTGGCTCCAGCAACTTCATCAATACAAACTTAATTATTATTTATTTTAAAAATAAAATTAATAATATTTTCTATTTAGTTATTATAAAATGTCGCAGACATCAACGATTGCGAAGTCAATTATGACGGACAGGAATGCTGTGTATAAAGCCAGCGATGTAATTGAAATCTTTATACCGCCTGAGGATGTTCCCCTCTTAAATCCTGCTGAAACTTATTTGAAATTTCTAATTCAGTTAAAATCCACAAACCCTGTTAATTTTGTTTTTGCTCAACCCGACGATGCCGCAGGTGCTCATAGTTTAATTCGGGAGATACAGATATACGACGGACAGAACCAACAACTTTTAGAGCAACTGGACACCTGGAATAATTGGGTAAGTAAATATTTTCATTTTAATCAATCACCCGGTTTAAGAAATATTAGAACCCTTATGGAAGGTCAGTCCGCTATTCAGGGAAACGCACTTACATCCCAGTATTTTACAGGTAATCCGGTTACGGGAGCACAATACAGGGCTGTAGAGGTATGCTTACCATTTCATATGTCGGGTATTCTCGGCTCCACTAAGGTCTTCCCAGCAGTTTTGACTTCAGGGCTCCGCTTGAGAATTACGCTCGCAGAGCGTGCTCAGGCACTTAAAGCATTTGTCCAACAGGGCTTCGGGACTGCTACTGGTGGTGGTGGTGCTACTATGGGTTGGGTTCCAACTGAACTTCCATCATTTGAAAGACCAGAAGCCAGCACTCCATTTGCTATTGGAACTGCTCTTGCTGCTGCTCCTGCCGGTGCTTTAGTATATGACCTTAAGGTGGCTCCTACTGCTGCTGTAGCAGGTCCTCCTGCTTATCCTGCTCTTAATGGTGCTCCAGTTAGTGGTGAAAATTGTCCATTCTTTCCCGGAATGACATTTGAATATTTGAATGACGCCAATGTTGTTATAACCGCAGGTGTAATTACTGGTGTGGCGATTGCGGGGGGTAAAATTCAATTATCAATTAATGTGTCTGCTGCTTCTACTGCTACTGCTATTGGACAACCTTGTTGGTGTTTAGCACCAACGGCAGATGCTGTAGAATATCAGGTTAGTCAGGTAGAATTAGTTGCTTCTTGTGTGAATGCTCCTGCTTCAACCATTAACCAAATGCGAAGAAAGGTTAATACTGGTTCAGTTAGTTTAGATTATAATAGTTTTAATTTATATAGGTCAAATCTTAATGCTCGTGTGCCTCAGCCGCAAATCCTCCTCCCTACGACTGAACACAGAGCCCTAAGTGTCTATCAGTTCCCACAGGCATCTACTTATGCTTTGGCTACAAAATCATTTGAACCAGTTAAAGATGGTATGCTTAATTATCAATATAATATTGCTAATCGTCTAACCCCTAACCGTAGGGTAGATACAGTTAAAACAGCCGCAATTGGTAATATTTATAAGTGGGACCCAGTTCATATGAGCGAATTAGAAAAATCATTAAATAGAGGTAAAGTAAATGTTAGATTTTTAGCCCTTAATGGAGCCCAGTTTGGAGTTGGTAGAGAATTGGCTAAGGATGGTCATTCCTTCAATGCAAATGATAATGAAATTAGAACACAATTTGTATATTCAACTGCTGCTGCTGACAATACAGCAGAGAAATTGCTTCACTCCTACCTATATCACACACGAACCCTTGTTATTAGTCCCGGAAGTGTCGCTGTGGCTTATTAATAACCTCCTACTACTTGCTTAAGAGCCGTATTAGGACTGCTGAAGAATAATCCATATTTATAATAAATGAAATATGAATTATTTAATAAACTACCAGATGAACTTTTGAGAAAGATTTTTATGTATATTGATTTTCAGGTTCCGGGTGCTGTAGCAATAAAGACAGCACCCATAAGGGAAATTAAAAATCAGGAATTATTTAGCATATCTCCACCAACTGGAGAGGCAATTAAATTAATAGATAGTGAAGATGAATTAAATGCTGAATGGGAGGAATTTCAAAATGAAGCAGAATTAATGGATTTTGATGGAGCATTAGATAATATGTATTGGATGGGGTTTTATGCTGCTCACGATATTTAGCGGATTGTGTGTCGGGAGTTGAGTTTTAAGAAAAAACTTTTTTAAAAAAAAAATAATTTTAATATTTCTATAGAAGTTGTGACTGGACAGAGCATCCGCCATTTTTAAAAATAGAGAAATATTGAAATAAAATATATAGTAATATAACATAATGTCAATCGCATCATTAAAGAGATTTGAAATCGCACCTATGAACCAGTCATCAGGTTCATCAACCTTTTCGTATAAGGAGGGGAACCCTCTTATATCCTTTGAGATTGGGGCAGAGGACCTATATTTAATGTCCCATACCCTCCGTCTTAATTTCCGTCTTAACCTTACAACTGGAGCCAATAATGAACCAAATAATAATAATCAGGACGGAGCCGCTGGTGCCCGTGAGGTATTGCTCAATAATAAGATTGGGGTTGCGGGTTGTATTGAGAATATTACAATTTCCAATTTACAAAATAATACATTAGAATATTGTCGGGCATATCCTCGTCTTCTCGCATCGCTTATACCCGGTGGAGCAGGATGGGGTGATTATTCTGGATATTTAACTCAGTCATTCGCTGCTTCATCTAATAAGCAGGTGGAGGGTCGTCTATGTAATAGAACTATGGAGGTAAGTATGCCTCTTATGTGTGGTATTTTCCTTAATGGTGAAAATATACCTTTATCCTTTAGAGCAGGAACTGGTGGTCTTCGCATATCTCTTATGCTTTCTCCATCTATTCAGGCACTTTTTGGTTCTACTCCAGCCACCACAAATAATTCCTTTTATACCCTAAGTAAGATTTCCCTTACGGGTCAGTATGGCGTGCCTATGGGTGGAACTCTTCCTCCAATTAAGGCATTAGGATTTAGTGCTTACCAGAATTTCTATTCTGTAATTAATAATAATGATAATACTCAGCAAATTTCTCCATCTCTTGCTGCTGTAGTGTCACAGTTTAGTAATTTTGTTCCTACTGAACATATTTCCAGTTATGCTAATGATGGATATAAAACTACACCACTTCTTAATAAAGCAGCAGTTGCTGGTAATCCTCAGGAGAACGCAGCACCTATTGATGGTATTTCTTTCTTACGGGCAGGAACTCAGTTCCCTCTTAGATTTAAGATAGATAGTAGATTATTGGTTAATTTCACAGCGGGTGCTGTTGGTGGTGATGTATGGGCAACATCTGGTTTTGATGCTCAGCGTCAGTTATATTATCAGTCATCTCTTAGACCCCTACGCAGGACCAGTATGTGCCTTGCGGGTGCTAATAGTGAAGGATTATCAATAGCAAATGGTGATATTAATCATAATTCAGTAACAGATTTGGGAACAAATGGAAAACAGCAATGTTACGGTGTTGGATGTAGATACGATGCTATGGGTAATGGTTCTACTGCTAATTTCAAAGCCCAATCATTTTCTCTACGCCTTCAATCTAAGTTGGATGGTGTGTCCCCTATGTCTGCTTATACTTTCTTCCTTCACAGAGGCGTTATTAATTATGACGGAAATGGTATTGTCAGCATTAGCACATAAAATGTTTGATTTAAAAATAAATTTATAATATTATTCTATTTAGTAATATTATAACTATGTCTATGCTTAATAGAAGAAGACGACCAAATCTTATGCGACATATTGGCGTAAGTCAGGGTGAAGCACAGGATATGAGAGTTGAAACTCGTATTTTGGAACCCAGAACCTTCTCCCAATCGGCGGCTGGGGGTCAGGTGTCTTTTGACTTGCCTAAGGAAGGATTATTGGACCAGGATGTATTTTTAGATATTCAAATGACTAATACTTCTTTTGCCGCAGCAGGTGCTCTTATGGGTATGCCTGTAATGGCTGGTATTTTAGGATGCCTCCAGACAGGAACTATTTATTATAATAATATTTTGCTTCAGCAAACCACAGAACTTGCTCAACTTTTACAACTTAAAATGTGTTTTGTTGAGCAGGATATTCGTGACCAAACTTATCAGGTTAAAATAGGTTCATTTTCTGGACTTATGGTTGATACAGATAGTTTAACTGGTGCTGGTGCGACTTCAGTTGGTAAATATAGTTACAATGCAACTGATGTAGGTAGAGGTGTTGTTGGGTTACAGGTTGGAATTATTACTGCTACTGGTGCTACTAACCCTGACCAGTATGATAAGGTTCAGGATTATCGTATTTCCCAGAGCACAGCAGATGCTCCTACATACTCTTTGCCGCTTAAATGGGTTTTCCCATTTCTTACACAAATCCAATTACCGTTAGGTCTTTTGGAAGGACAGATACGGGTTGTATTTGATTTTTATGCTGATTTAAATGGAAATCGTGGTATTAGATATTCTGCTGTTCCCGCAGCAGGTGCTGCTCCAGCAGCGGGTAATTTTGATGCTAATCAGGTCATTACGGAGAGTAGTGTTAGATTAGTAGTAGATTTGGTATATTTTGATGATATTCCCGGTAAATCTTCACCTATGGAGCGTCTTGCTGCTGAAGTAGCCAGAGGAATTGAATTAGTATATACTGATTATACTTATATTGAGAGTGTAATTACTGCTGGTGGTGGTGGTGCTAATCCCGAAGCCAAAGATGTAAATACCTTATGTGGATTGGACCATCAGGTGGTTCGTAATCTATTAATTGCGATGCCTAATCAGGTAAATTATACAACTTTGGCTCAAACTGGTCCATCTAATCCAATTTTGGGTAATTTTGGGAGTGTTGCTTCTCAGGGGCAGACAACATTACAGATTGTGATTAATAACCAGAATGTCTATCCTAATGCTATTGATAGTGATGCGAAATTATATAATGAACTTAGTCAGGTATTTAATACTCCTATGAAATGTAATAAGGGTCTAACCAGTTGGGTTGGTTCGGTTGCGGGTCCTGCTCTTAATGCTGAGGTATTTCAGGAAGCATTCCCTCGTGATAAATGGATGTGTGGATTAGGACCCGGTGCCGGTCCTGCTGTGTTTGGTTGCGGGGAGAGTTGCCTACAGGGTTCAGTTCAGTATATGGGAGTTAATCTTAGTCGCACACACGATAATATCTTAGGTGCCGGAACAGCAGTTGGTAAATCACCAGTTGAAGTTCGTCTTACAACACAGCAAACACAACAGGTGGCTCGTGCTCGCCGACTTATGATATGGGCAGAGTGCGAACGCGTTATGATTATTAAGAATGGTAGAATTATGGTTAGTGGTTCATAAATACTTAAATTGGTAATATTATATTTATATATAATATGACTGAACAATCAGCAGATAAAAAAAATAGCGGGATGTATTATAAGAATATAACGGGACAGACCGTAACCGGAAGGTTAAATGATTACGCAACCCCAACTGAAGCGTGGGATGAAATAATTAAATTTATTCCAAAAGATAAAACAATTTATGAACCCTTCTACTTAGATGGAGGGAGCGGAAAATACTTAAAATCCAAAGGTCTAAAAATAATTCACGAAAAAATAGATTTTTATGATATGGCGAATGAAATTTCTTACGATTTTATACTTTCTAATCCTCCTTTTCAAGATTGTAAGCGGCTTTTCGCATTTTTAGATAAATTAGATAAGCCATTTATGCTACTTTTGCCTACAAACAAATTACATACGAACTATATTAGTAAATTTTTCAAAAATAGGCGAACACAAATAGTGGTTCCACGACGAAGAATACATTTTTTAAAATATGAAAATGGACACCCAGTTCCGGGTTGGAAGAAGGGAACAGCGTTTGATTGTGTGTGGATATGTTATAAAATGGGATTTGAAAAAGATATTACATATAGTTATGGAGAAGAATAGCGGATTGTGTGTCGGGCTTCAACTTTATACAGAAAATTATTTTTTTTTTTTTTGAAAAAAATATTTTAAAATAAATGAACTTTTGACAGGAGGTCCGCGAATAGAATAAAATATTAAAATAAATTATATTTAATAAATATAAATGAATGCGACGCACGGAGCAGTAGCACCACATATATTAGCCCCAACAATTACTCCGCCGGCTACAGGACAGGAGCAACCATTTACAGCGACAGAAACCTTTTTGATTGAAGCCAGTAGGTCAAATAGTTTAATAGATACAAGTGATGGTGGGGACTTTAACGCAAAATGGACAAATTCAGCAAATTTCAATCTTAGGAGAGGTGATAGAATTTCGGTTGAAATGTGTGCTTTCAATGCAGCAAATGCTGGGGGAGGTGTTCCTACTATAGAATTAACAGGTGAGAAAGCAAAAGCACAAGGGGAAACAAAATCATATTGTGATAATAAAGTATTATTAGAAATCTATTTCTATTTGAATAATAACAATACATATAGTGTAGGATTTCCCTGTAAATTTCCAACAGGAATACCGCAACCACAACCAGCCAACCAGAATATAGCATTTGCTGGACCACCAGCAACAACAGAACCCATACCAGGAATAAATGGAATAACCAATTTAGGAGGTGTTGAGAGCAATTGGGGTAATCATAAAATACCTTCCAGTCGTCCCACAACGACAGGTAATTTAACTAATGTTTGTGGATATGCTGGTTGGGGTGAAGGATTTGCTCAACCAGTATTAAATCCGGGTCCTCCTCCATTTGTTCAATATGGGGGTAGTTTTCCCACAGAAAGTTATACTATTTATCAATTTCATATATCAGGAGCAGCACCGGGTGCTTATGTGAATGCTGTAGCAGTAGGTGATTTAATAGATGGTATAGTATTGGCTACAGCAGGTGACCCCAATCCAGCAGGTGGATTATTAACAACATATGCTGCTGGATATGTGGCTGGATTAACAGATAATGGAAATAGATTTAATGGATTAATTGGTCATAGAACTTTGGCTATTAGTGATGTAGCGGGTAATCCATATGATTTTACAGCATTTAGTGACACAATCGTAAGTAATATACAACAACAGGTAGGGGCAACAAATAGAATAGAATTGGTTTTCCAACCCATAGGTGGAACTCAAACAGCAGGAACACAAGGAAATTCAACAATATTTTTTACAGCGAGAGATAGTTACGGGACCGACCCAGATACAATAGAGGGTTTAGGGTTAAATCCCTGTTATGGACCTATAGATGCTGGTAATTTGATGATGGATAATATAAATATTAATACAGCAGATTTAACATTTTATAGAAGGAGAGGAGGTTCATTTCAACGCTATAATCAGTATAATATAGGGGCAGCAACAGCAGCAAATAATATAATAAATCAATCATTTTCAGGCACCACATATTGTGGTCAGGGGTTCGCAGGAGAAAGTGTAGATGCGAGTGGAAATAATCCATCATTATTTTTGGGAAAAGAGGGTTACAGAGGAGGTAATTTAATGAAAGAAAATAATAATAAACCATATATTCTAACCCGTAACGACTTCTATGGACAGGGTAGGATGATGCCTTCTATGGAGGGTTATATGCCTTATTTAAAACCACAAACGGCATTTATTTTATTGGATGCTGATGAATTATTTACAGATTTAACAACTTTAGCAAATAGAATAAATGATATTTTACATCAGCGTTTGCCGGGATTAGGGTTAGAAAATAGTAATTATAGTGATTATATTTTGAATACAAATCAGTATGCGGACACCTATCAAAAGGGTAGTAGTGTCATCCCGTATGCCTTAGTGAATAATGCTTACTATGATGATGGAATTTATAATGTTGCGGGTTATAGATATAATGAGAGTGCGATGCGTCAGGTGTGGGACACAATACCACCAATTTCCAGCGGTGGAACAGTAAAAGTTCAGCCAGCAAATTTTCAGGCAGGATATAATTATGCTCTAACACATACAAATAAATTAAAGGATAATATTAGTTATGATTTGGCGGGTTCAGTTGATGCGGATGGGGAGATAGTTCCTATGTATATTAAAAGACAAACACATACATTTTGTCGTAGTGTAACTACACCAGCGGCTCAAACTTTCGCGAGTAGTAATATTTGTTACGGGAATATGTTTTTTGAAGATATGGCTAAGCAGCAGGTAGGAGATTGTTGGGCAAGAATGCCCTGTCATCCTTTGAATTGTGCGGCAGGCAACACACCATTAGGTGGGGTTGCGGTAAATGGTATTTGTAATTTGAGTATGCCGGCAGTAGTAAATACAAGATTAGCATATTATCGTTGTAGCAATGCAAATGGTAGTTATTATTTTAGAACTCAGGCATTATCAGCAGGTTCAGTTATATTTACAAATATGACCTGGTTGGGAACTGGTGCTTTGGCTTATGATTGGAAAGATAAATTAAATAATTCGGGAGGAACAGGTGACCCCATAACCTTATTTGAAAATTTGGCTGAGGCGATAAGAAGATATGAAGTATATACGAGAAAATCCAACGCGGACCCAAATCAGGGAGAGGGTCTTCCAGCGAAAGACACATTTGCTGGACAAGAGCGGGATAATGAAGGTTGGAGTATGGAATTAGATTTGGGTTGGACTGATGACGAGAGTAATATGTTGGGATGGACTGATGGAGCAGGGATATTTCAACACGGTATGTATCCAGTTCCAGCAGGATTTGGTGGTCCAACAGCAGCAGAGGACACATTAGGAAATAACTATACCAATCAATATGCTACGGGTAAGACAACACAAATGAAGGCGGGAAATCCGCCGGGACAGTTTAATTTCCCTACAGTAGCAAATCCAAATCAGGCAGCAGCAGCAGATAATTATTGGGGGACAGGAATAGGAGTATCAGCAGCACCGGGTGCTATTACGCGAGATTTCCTTTGTCCTACTTTTAGTGACGCTACTTTTGGTAGTCAAAATGGAACAACAGAATTTGATTGGTCACAAGATTTTAAAACATTAAGACCTTTGGGTAGAATTAAAATAAGAAGCAGACCAACAAAAGATTATTTTGCGAAAAATAGTGATGGAACATTTAAAAATTTGGTTCCTTTTGAACAAGAACCCAGACCCTTTTATGGTATTCCCATAAATCCCGCAGTTCCTGACCCATCGGTTGCGGGTCCTGACCCACAATGTAGAATTATTGGACCAGATGAACTTAATGTTATTAATAATGGAGAGGCGGCTGGTTCATTAGAATATTTTGACAGTTTGGGATTACCATTTATTCCTTATGAACATACAGATAGTGATGGTAGAAAACGATATATGATTGCGTTAGTAGTAGCAAATAGATATAGAGCACAAGAGATAGAACCTAATACCTGGTCATTAGCGGAAATGAGTTGGGGCTTACCAATAGGAGTGTCAAAATCATTTTATGATAATCACGCAATAGCACCTATGAACCCAGACCAAATTAATTTCCGTAACCGATTAGCAGAGAAATATACCAAAGGTAATGAGGCAGTTCCAGTTAATACCTGTATGGCGAGGAATAATTTTAATTATATTTATGTGGGTGCTCCGGACCCAACTTTTAGTTGGAATGAAAGTAAAAATAGATTTGAATTTTTGAAATTTCAACAAAATACCTTATTTTCAGCATTTACAACACAGGCGAATACTACAGCACAACAGGGAGAACCGTGTGCTATAATTAATTCATCAACAAGAGATGCGAGATTTAGTATAATTGACCCTTATATTTATTCACCAGTTCAGGATGACCCAGCAGTAACTATTGCTAATGGTCCTAAGGCAGCGGCTATAGCACCAGTAAAAGGTAATATTGAAGTGATGCCTAATCAGGGTATTAGAGATGCGGAAGGGGGTATAGGTATATGGAATATTTGGTTATGCCCTCCAGATTATACATTTCCTCAAGGTATAAATCCAGTAAATTATTGGTCCCAAAAAACAAATGTAGAATATGACCCAAATTGGAATGTTCCAAAATATTTGGACCAAACAGAAGCAAATCACGCAGCCATCATAAAAGGATGTGTGAAGGCAGATAGAAAGATATGGGAAGGAAATTTACTATATAAATTAGGATTTACTCCAGAACAAATAGCACAACCATATTATGGTAAGCAATCTAATAGGTATTCACCAGACACTTACAATAATACTAATCCAAATGTAATAGGGACAGGAACTAAACCATTATTATTGGGAAATTCATATAATAATACACAAAATCCAGCAACAAATTTAAATTATCAATTTTATCCGGCAGGACCACCCGCAACCGGAACAACAGATTTGAATGGATTACCTAAATTCTTGTCAGGTCTTCAAAATAATCAACCAGTCGCTGTAAGCACGCAGGAACTTCCTTTAACAGCGACAGACAGTCCCATATTAACGGACAGTCCATTCTTTTTGGTCTATAGTGACATCTGCGAAACAAATTATCAATCAGGGGCGACAAAACAGCCAGCATTATTCTATGTAATGAGAAATTATCCTAATCAGGGTTATTTTTACGGTGGAGGTTCAAATTATTATCAGGTAAGTAATCAGGATAGAGTATTATCAAATATTACAACCGAAGTGCGTAATCCGGCTACGGGTGAATTAGCAAAATTATCACCAAATTCAGTATTAATGTATAAAATAGAAAGAGATATAGTTGTTCCAGCACCAACAATAGATGCTATGGGAAATCAACCAGACCCTATGGGTCCAGCAGCACAGCCAGACCCCACAACTCAGGCAATAGAACAATTAACGGCTGAATTAACAGGCAATGCACCACGAACATTTGGAGGAGCAGGAGGTGCTGGTAGTGCTCCCGGTGGAGGAGGAGGAACTAATATTAATGATAATACAGGAGCAGGAAATCATAATAATCAGGCGGCAAATTGGGTCATAGAACCAGATGGTCAGGTTATACAAGCAGCCCCACCTCCACCAGTAGGAGCACCACCGGGAGCAGTAGCACCACCCGGTCCAGTAGCACCATCAGCAGCACTACAAGGTTTAGGTGGTGGATATAATAGGGGATTTCTACGAGATATACGAGCGATGCGACCACCATCACCAGAAAGCAAAAGTAATATACAACAGGCGGAAAGAGATTTTGATATTAGAGGACCACCACCCAGACCCCGTAACTTACCACCATTAAATCCAGAAGAAAGAGATTATGAATTACAGCAAGCAAGGGATGCGTTTTTAGCGAGAGAAAGATTTTTAGCCCAATCCAGAAGTGGAGGGGCAGGTATGAGTAAAACAGCGGATGGAACACCCGTAACTTACCCAGCACCACCACGAGGACCGCCCGAAACATCATATGAAGATGAATTTGGTTCGTGGAGTGCGGCAATAATGGCTCAGGATGCTCAACCACAAGGTGGAGGAGGAGGAGGTGGAGGTGGAGCCCAACCACAAGGAGGAGAACCACAAGGACCACCACCACCGCCACCGGGTCGTATGCCGCAGCAACAACCACAAGGAGGAGGAGGACAAGGTGGAATGATGGTTCCTCCGCCACCACCAGAAAGACAAGCCAGTTATACAGAGGAGGGAGGAAGAAGACGCAGGGTGCGAGTTGATTTTAGACAACCCATAAGGGGATTAACTCAAGACCAAAATGCTACTATAGGGGCTGTATTAGATTATGTAGTTAGAACTATGATTGCTGCTACAAATACTGGATTTGGTAGAGGTGATGCTGGCGGTGAGGGGATGTCAGTAGGTGAGCAGCGGGCGAACATACAGAGAATTACAACCGGATTAACTGAAACTTTGGAGGGATTAAATATATTTGATATGATTGGAGATATGGTGACACAAGGAGAGAATGTTCAGGAGATAATGGAAAATATGGTAGATGCTATTGGAGATTTACATTTAAATAGAGATGGAATGCCTATGATGGGCTCAAGTGGAGCGACACATAGACAGAATAGAACTGTGTTAGAGGTTACAGGGACTGGTCGTGGGAGATATATGGTAAGAGATATAGTTGGAGATTTAATGAGTGATTATAGAATTGTAACCGCAGCGGATGTTCAAAACGACCAATTTCTTACGGAAGGAAATGTAATGTTTATGCCTACTCAAGAAACGAGATTAGGAATAGCAGAACGACTTAGACAAGGTTTTAGAAATAGGTCTATAGTAGGAGTGACACCAGACAATGTGAGATTTCCATTAGGACGAGGAACCAGACGAGGAGATGTAACTGTAGAGGACCCACGAAGCCAGAGGGCAAGAGAGGCAGCCAGACAAGGTGGAGGAGGTGGAAGGAGCACAACGAGAAGTGAAGTAGCAGCCCGTAGGGAAGAAGGCAGACAAGCAGGAGGGAAGGAAAATTATGAAAGAATAAGAGCGGAACAGCAGAGAGAAAGAGATAGAACAGCAGAGAGTAGAGGTAGAGGAGAAACACAGGTAAGTAGGTCAGGACAGGCACAACAACCCGTAGGAAGAACGAGCACATCAGGAGCAGCACAAACACAGCAATCACAGTCAGGAACAGGTAATAGTAGTAGGTCAGGTCACGATGGAAGAGATTAGCGGACTATGTGTCAAAGGTTCAAATTTAAGAGAACTTTTGAAACTAAAAAAAAAAATAATTAGTTTTGGGTAGAAGTTGTTGTTTGACAGGAGTTCCCATCTTTATCAACTTCAGTAGATGACCATTCAGGGACTTTTTCCCCTTTTTTTGCCCAATATTGTTCTTTTGCTTTTTTGAGAATTGCGGCTTTATTTTGTTTGTAGTAAGATTGCTTACGGGTTTTATCTTCTTCGTATTTTTGTTTTTGTCGTTTTAAAATTTTTTCTTTATTTTTAGTATAATAATTAGCCCTACATACTTTTAATTTTTCTTTATTATTTGCTCTGTATTCGCTTTGATAGTTTGGGTTCTTATAACCATTTGACATTTTTACTTATATATCATAAGAAAATAATATTTATATAGTTTTACATATAGATATTATTTATAGCCGCGATACTTCTTGAATGTAATGGAGTTGCCTCTAATTGCTAAAGTTTTTCTCAATGTATTTTCATCAATGACAACATCAATGTTTGAACAACAATCGCTGTTTTGGTCACCGGAGCAATGGCTGGACCTATTTTCTATTCTGTTGTCAGTATAATTTCCACAGGACCCGTGAAAATGAACTAACTGAGGACATTCTTTTTTGTCATAAGGACAAAGATAAAAAAAGTGAATTTTATCAACTGCTATGGCGTGGTAAGTTTTTCTATTACTACTCATTATAATTAAATAACTTATTTTCTTTTTAAATACTTTATTTTCTTGTATAATATATTTATTTTTTGTTTTTTGACATTTCTTTAATTTTTTCAATGCATTCATCGCTCCATCCCTGATGGTTAATAGTAAGGCAATGTTGTAGTCCAGTAAATCCTGCGTTTTTTTGGCTCATAATCATAGTGGATTTGGGACCATAATAGGCAATCCTGAGAAGGTGACCATTATCCAATTTCAAATCCCTCCATCGTGACCCTCCCCAACTACAATGCCAATCGCTGGCTCCTCCTCCAATTTTCCTGAAATTAGTGCCCAACGCCAGCAGGACTTCCTCACGATATTCCTCCATCGCATCGCCATCAGGTAGTAGAAGGGCTCTACAATGAGGATTTTGTCCAGTTAGAAGTTGAATACGCTTCATAATGGTCATATGTTTATTATTCATAATACGACAGAATTTGAGTAGTTCAGCGTGATTACGAATAACCTCACCTTCAGTAATCATATTAAACATTTTACCGCTTCCTCTGTCCATCATTTGTGCTGGTCGTCCCATTTTCAGCATCATATCCCGCATATTTTGATTAGTGGCGGCAGTATTAAGTAGGTATTTACCTAATTTTTTATAGCCGACATCTCGCATAGCGGCTTTAATATCGTCAGTATATGTGAAGTCCATATCGTCGGTGACTTTAACGGTTGGGTTGCCTGATTGGTGTGCTATTCCTGTAGTGCTCATCTTATAATTTACTATCCCATACTATCTTTAATTCTATTTCAATTTTATATTTTTTCTTGTTATGTGCCGCAACCATACGGTATATCCGTTATGATATTATATTGTGTTATATCATATGGAATACCATAAATGCCGTGTGTGTAATAATACATATGAAACTCATACAGTAAATGATAGTAAATCCCGTCATCCATTATCATATGCTCGTTATTTAGGGTTTTGTAATAGTGATTGTTGGGGTATGCTGACCCGTAAGGAGCAGAGTGTAGAGCATTTGTTCGCATATGTTTATGGAGATACTCGCAAACGAAATAATTTAAAATATATAATTAAATCATAGAATAAAAAAATTTTATAGTTTAGAATATTTTTATTTATAATTAGTTACAGGGTGTAATTAGGCGGTCAAATGTGGAGCGGCAGAATGGACAGGACCATACTTCGTGTCGCATACCGAAGCCAGTAATCTTAGGTTTATAGAATACTTCCCCATTCCATTCTCCTTTCCAGATTTGGTCACAGCAATCACTACAGGTGAATTTGTTACAGGTCATACATTTAACATTAACATTAGACCCAAATGGTGGGGTGATATGTTCGCAGCCATTACAGTATGGAACATCACAGCATTTAGGGCTCTCTTCTTGAAATAGGTTAGGTTTATTACAGACCTCCTCATCGCTTAGTCCAGCCACGAACCCACAAGCCGTAGGGTGTTGCGGGTCCCACGCAGGATTTTCTGCTTTCATAAGTGCGAACATCTGTTGTTTTGTTTTGGTTGGTGTGTTAGACATCGTGTAGTTGTGTTGTATATGTCATACTTTTCTATGAGATATTTTAAATCAATTTTCTATTCGTTCTTGTTATGTGCCGCAACTTCCAACCCTAACTCTATCCTGTATTGGATGATAGTTTTCTGTAACATTTTTTCCCGCCGCTCCATCTCTGCGACCTGTTTTTCCCATTTAAAACAATCTACTTCTAATCCTTTTATTTTTAGTTTTAATTCTTTATTTTCCATCCATATTTGAAATCCTTTGAGATTTGGGCGGTCGTGATTTTCTTCCATTTTGTTTGTTATATATCTATAATTCAATGCACATAAAAAGTTTTCAATTTAAATAAAAAAATTTATTAATTGCGTTTTTTATTTATTTATTTATTTATTTAGGTTATATTTTCTTTTCATTTTTTTTCCCCATTTTTTCATTTTTTTTTCGCATACCTCCTGATGAACTTTCTCATAATTTTCATCAGTTCTTTTCATAATCATTTGATATAGAGGTTTATTATGTAATTTATAGTAGCACAATATAGTTGAAATAAATCGTGCTGGATTGCCTTTACCGCTGGCTGCCTGCCTCCATAGGAACTTTTCTCTATACATCCTGCGTGCGAATGATAAGGTTCTCATTTGAATAGCACATAAGGTTTTTTCTGTTTTGTCGTGACAGAATAGGTTTGGTTCTCCGTCATCATCAGCGTTACACATCATAAAATATACTATTTTACTCTCATTTATTTTATCTGCCCAGCGGCAATCTTCCTCCACACCATTTGCTTTGCTGTAGTAGCGTATTTCTTTGGCTAATATGGTGTCTAATCTCATACCCCTAACCATCGGGTCCTTAATCTGGTCGTGTGCTGTAAAACATTCAGTAATACCCTTTTTTGTTAGGTATATAATAGCATAATGATTGCGTAGTTTTGCTCCCATATACGCGACAGTATATATTTGTATGCGATGAGCCACTATAGTATCGTGAGTGGTATATAGTTCCTTAAGAGCCAACGCACTCTCATAACCACAAATTCCACCGGCTATACCATTTAAACTATCCATCAAACACCTAATGGACCTATTTCTGTCATAATAGCGGTAAATATATTGTGGGTCATTATATTTTTTCATATTCTCCATCATAATCTTTGGTGCTTCGTTAATAGCAATTAGTTTATTTTTAATACTTTCTTTTATTCTTTCCTCAGGCAAAGGCATACATACCTTACTGTAGGTTACAGTTGCGGTGTTGCGTGGTATGTATGTATTTTGACCGTTGGTTAGGTCCCGACTACATACGGGTAGTTGCTGCCCAGATGCTATGAGTTTTGCTCGTGTGGATGTGAAGTTTGTAGGGCACATCTCCAAATCACTAAATATTTTCCAGTTGAAATCATCAGGCACAGTAGTTAATACATCCTTTAACTTAACCTGACTATTGAAGCCATAGCATACATCCCTGAAGCCCGTAGTCGTCTTCCATTCCTCAGGTGTATTAGGGTTATAGTTCTGGTTAATAAATGCCGTCAGCCCACCATTTTCTCCGTCGTAACACTCAGGAGGGTTGGGGACAATAGGATAAGATGTAATTGTGCTGGGAATAGTGTTCATCGTCGTCATAATTATCGTAATATAGTTTTGAGATTATAGTTTTCAATTTTCGTTTAATTCTTGTTATGTGCTCCAACTTGTGGTGAATGTCATAGATGGACTGAGCCAAAATTCA
>Ga0115011_10000595_pt1 | contig 28658 bp, 26 predicted proteins | sample TroAtlMetagenome_2_FD_88705 | JGI IMG/M metagenome (GOLD analysis project Ga0115011, IMG submission 88705) | Marine eukaryotic phytoplankton communities from Atlantic Ocean - Tropical Atlantic ANT8 Metagenome | ecosystem: Environmental > Aquatic > Marine > Oceanic | place: Tropical Atlantic...
AAATAGTACTTTTGTAGCGATGGATTCAATTACCGTCCAAGAGGCTGACAGAACCGGGGTGTAATTATGAATAATATTGGAAAAAATCTCTCCTTGAATGAATTGGCAGATAAGTTAGCGATCACAGAGATAATTCATGCTTACGCAAGGGGAGTCGATCGGGCCGATTCGGAAATTCTAAAATCCACTTGCTGGGAAGATGCAGAGGTCGATTATGGCGGATACCAAGGTTTGGCCCATCCTTTTTGTGAGTCGTTACCTAACGCAATAAAAAACTATAAAAACACTCAACATCAAGTCTCGAATACACTGATTTTTATTGATGACCCAAACAATGCTTCAGTAGAAAGCTATGTTACTGCTCATCATCTTCGTCCAGACAACACAGAAATGACTTATATCGGCCGTTATCTTGATAAGATGGAAAAACGGAGAGGCTTTTGGAAGATAAAATTCAGGAAAATCGTAATGACGTGGCATCAGGATTTCCCTACGACTGAAGATTACGAAAAGAATAAGTCCTTGGTCCCTATTTCTAGGGCCACTAACAACGCAGACGATACTTCTTACGATTTTCTTGGAAAATAATTAAATCAGCCTTCTCTGACTAAGTATTCGTCTAGAGTTTTGTGAAAATTCCTAATCCTTACCTCTTGGTAATTCCCAAGCGTTTGCCCGCCTTTTATTGATGCATTCATTCCAGCCCACTGACGATGAAAATTTTCTGTGTCTTGATCCAAGACATGAGCCAGGGAAAAACCTTCTACCTCTTTATAAGATTGATCGATACTGAGGTGATGAGCCATCGCAGGTGGCTTCCTATTGGATTCGTCAGAAACGGGTTCCAGAATAAGTATTTCGTGCACACAGGTGCCAAGGGAAGTCGGTCTAAACCGATATATCAAAGGGATTTGTATTCCGGGGAAAAAGCATGCATTGGGAAACAAATGATACTCAATTGAATCTAGCATAATTGATGTGCTGGTGTTAGATAAGTCTACTCCAAATGCTTGGCCCATGGTCTTTCTCAATTGCTCCGCGTGCCCCTCTCTCGCGCTTTTGTTTTTTGGTAAGTCTTTGGGGTCATAGCCCAAAACGCCGAAAATCTCTTCTTCGGTCTGGTCAAGCTGCGGGTTTCCTGTTGATAGATTTTGAAGAAACCGAGATACGTTTTTCCCAAAAACATCATACTGCGTGTTAGCCCACGATGAGGCTCGTAGTCCTTCTGGGTGAGTTGCCAAGACATGGTATGCCTCGAGAAATCCTTCCATACACATCTTCCAGTTGCCAGGCAATTCCTTGTAAGTGTGAATCGCAACCCGTCTGTTCTCTAAACCCCATTCTTTAAAATGATCCGGTAAGACTTCCAGATAATCTCCGAGCGGGCCGCATTCGAGATCGAAGTTTATAAATACAAATCCCGCCCATGTGCCTGAAGGAATTTCGGTTAGCCCAAAACTCTCGTCAGAAACATGAGGGAAATCCCACCTGCATGGTATTTCTCTGAGGCTACCGTCTAAATTCCATGACATGCCGTGAAAGGGACATCTTAGAAACTGTTTCCCAGTTCCTTGGCTACCTGGATCGAAAAAAGCCATTCCTCTATGCGGGCATGAATTGACATATGCTCTGATCTTGTTCGCTGCGTCTCTAATTACTATCGCACTATAAGGGCCTATATCGTAGACGTAGTAGTCCCCTGGATCTTTGACATGCTCCTCTCTGCAAGCCCACTGCCAAACCTTTGACCATACTTTTTTTATTTCTTGATCATAAAACTCTTGATCGGTATAGCGCGAAAAAGGTAAGTCCTCGCTTCCTAGAAATTTGTAACTACTGGCCATGAGCCCATCATCGTGACGGCTATTTTCACTTGAAAGTATATCTTTTACCGACCGTCCAGGGCATCTAGCCTCACCCGGGGCAAGATTCGGGTCTGACGGAATGCTTAGTTCTTCGATCATTTCTTTCATCTGAAATTCTCGCAATTTTTTCTTAATAATAGCATTTCCTTGCACCTATTTATCAAGGGGAATAGTTCTTACCCGCCAGATCCTCGCTAATCGCTCCTAACACAGAAAAATTGATTGAGATTTAAGTGGATTCTAGTAACTTGCAGCTCAGCAGACTGTTTCTTTTGGTTTTTTATGAGAATTTCGAATGTTCAGAAAAATAACTATCTTAATTATTTTGCTTGGGGTATCCCTTGGATCTTTTTCAGATGTTGTCTTTTTAGAGAACGGGGACCGTATATCAGGTGACATAAGGCAGATTTGGGGAAATATATTGATCATAGAGCCCCGATACAGTGACCCAATCGAGATCGACAGAGATATTGTAGTTGGCATTGAGTCTGACAAGATGTTGGCGATCGAACTAGATGGCTCTAGAGAAACCCCCTATTTTATCTCCAGATCTTTGGAAGAAGGCAGAGCAATTCTTAACTCGGAAGAAGCTAAATCTGATGTCTCGCTGAATTCGATAAAGCGTGCTGAGGAAATAAAAGATTTTGATTGGAACATTAATTTTGACTTGGGATCGACTCTTAGCCGAGGAAATACTGATAGTCAAACAACAAATTTGCAGTGGGATGGGAATTTAGTCATTAAAGACCATCGCATAAAAAGTGATTTGTTTATTAGTAGAGAAGAGTTTGATGGGGAGAAAACAAAGGCAAAAGATAGGATCAACCTTGGATACAATTATTTTTTTGTTGATCAATGGTTCTTTGCGGTTAACCTCGCTGCAGAAAGAGACCCGATCGCATTGCTAAATTCTAGATATTCTTTAAGCCCGGCGATTGGTTATGATTTTTTAGATGACCCGAATCGATATTTACACGTTCAGCTGGGAGCGGGCTACTCATCAGAGCGCTCAAACAATTTGACATCGACCTCCACTACCATAGATTGGAAACTCAATTTTTATTGGGAGCTCCTAAGCGGTGACCTTCAATTTTTTCATGACCAAAATCTTCTTAAAAACCTAGAGGGACGAAAAAATTTTGTTTTTTATAGTCAAACGGGGTTCCGTTATGAAATTAATGAAGACATATATCTGAACTTGCAGGCTAATTATGATTATGACAGTGAGCCAGCGGCCAACGCTAAAGAGGAGGATTTAACCTTTATTATTGGAGCTGGCATCAACTTTTAAACTCTGCACTTATTACTTGGCTTAGAGCTCTTCGGCGAACCTGGCTTCCATTTGGAGGTATCCCTTGGAGTCTGGATGTCTTGACCAGATGTCCTTCCATGCAGCTCCACCCAGCACTTCCGTCATGCCGCGGTCTCTATCGGACTCAGATTTCCATTCGATTATCCAAGTGATGTTCGCAACTCCATGCTTATGAGTCTGGGGGTCTTCGCCTGTTATCTCTGGAGCTAGCCCGTTATCAATCCAGAATCCGACGACGTTCAGATTCTCTTTTAAAAACGGAACGGCTTCGTCAACGGCCCATTTTTTGTAAGCTTCAAATTTTTCTGGAAGATAGTGATAGGATCGAATTTCAAACATTTTTATTCCTCAGATATTCTATTTAAAAGTATTTCAACGATTTCTCGGCCATGTGTGTTTTGTAAAAAATGCCCGGCCTCTGATATTGATTTAAAAGTGCCTCTCATTAACTTGGCCCATTTCTTACCCCAGTTTTCTGTAAATATATCGTCAGCTCCTCCCCAAATAAAATGAACCGGTTTATTCCAATTAAGGAGCTGATTAAAAAAGTAAATTTGTGCTGTCCCATTTCCCCTATCGAAGTCGTGATGGCAAATAGATAGAGGAAATGCTCTGAATCCATTGAATGCATCGTCAGGCATACCCAAGTATGGAGCTTGGAATCCTCGGTACATCTTAGTGGCTTCTGAATCGATGGGTAGGTTTTCTCCATTTAGTATCCAGGGTATACCAAGCTTTGGTGTAAGTATTCCCGCACTAATAAGAAGCAGAGCTGCAATATCAGGTTGGCGGATACTAAACAGACCGCCTTCCTGCCAGTTCTTATTCCATTTTATGATCGCGTCTGAGTATTCATACTCTGCATGGTGCAACCATGTGTTCATGATTACTAGCCTTGAAAAACGCTCTCCCATATAGACGGCCTGAGCGAGTCCTATCGGTCCCCCCCAATCTTGACAGACTAGTGTTATGTTCTTTAGTCCGAGATTTGAGATAAGCCCGGAAAGGACTTCGGTATGTCTTGAGATTGAGTAGAAACTTGGTTCGGTTGGTTTGTCAGACCGTCCAAAGCCAATATGATCTGGAACAATGCAGCGGTAACCCCTTGCTATCAACATGGGGATCATGTCGCGGTATAAATAACCCCAGGTTGGCATTCCATGGAGAAGTAACATTACGGGTCCTTCTTTAGGCCCTTCATCCACATAGTGAACTCTAATACCGTTCCAAAGATAGTAGTTTGCCTCGAATGGATAGTCGGTTAGGTCAGAGAAATTTTTCTCTGGAGTTCGAAGGATATTTGCCATTTTTTAACATGTTACTAATTGTTTAAAAAACTCTACCATTTTTTCTTGGCGAGGGGGAATTTGCTGATTTTTTTCAGGTCCCGCAAAAAGTTTGTCTGACTGTTTGATCGGGTCGCGGCTTTTTTGCTAGATCTATATTTTGCGCTGTTAAAGTAAATGGGCTCGATGTCTCCGTCACTAGTTTACGAAACAAGTTGAGATCGCCATTAGTTGCTTCTTTGATCGCTTGTTCTACTAAATGGTTCCTCGGGATTATCGCCGGATTTTTAGCAAGCATTTCCGTCTGTATCTCTCGGTTCTCTTCTTTCCCTAAGCGTGCCCTCCAGTTTTTTAACCAATCATCGAATAATGTTGGAAATCCAGTAAACTCAGACACCGAGACTCTAGGAGTTTCCCCCGCCATTTCTGACAGACGTCTAAAAGATAAGGTGAAATCAAGTTGATTTTCTTCGAGCAAAATAAAGAACTTTTCCATGAGAGCTTGATCTCCTTGAAGCTTCTTTTTAAGACCAAACTTAGCTCGCATCTGAACTTCCTCTTGTTCTTCATATAGATTTGGGAAGCTTTCAATGACCTCTTTTGCTAGCTCAACGGCCCTTCCTTCGTTTTTTTCAATAATCGGCAGTAAGGCTTGGGCGAAACAAGCGATATTCCAATGTGCTATGTTAGGCTGATTCTCGTAAGAGTATCTTCCCATATGATCAATTGAGCTGAAGACGGCATTCTTTTTAAAATTATCGATAAATGCACAAGGACCAAAGTCGATTGTTTCTCCAGAGACGAGCATGTTGTCGGTATTCATTACGCCGTGGACGAATCCAACCGATTGCCACTTCGCGATCAGTTTCGTCTGCGACTCCATAACAGATTCTAGTAGAGCTAGGGCCTTGCTCTCTCGCACGGGATGACTACTGTAATGTCTGTCAAAGACGTAGTTAGTTAATAATTCGAGTGCGTGAATATCTTTTATACTGGCGAAATATTGAAAAGTGCCTATTCGCACATGACTTCGGGCGACTCTTGTTAGAATTGCGCCTGGTTGCGATGTTTCTCGCATAACAAAATCACCCGTTTGCAATGATGCTAACGCACGCGTGGATTCTATTCCAAGCGCATGCATTGCCTCACTTACTAGGTGTTCTCGAAGCACGGGCCCCAGCGGTGATCTGCCATCGCCCATTCTCGAGTAGGGTGTTGGTCCTGCTCCTTTCAATTGGATATCGTAGCTCAAGCCATCCCTTGCTTTAACCTCACCCAGCAGAATGGCTCTGCCATCGCCAAGTTGAGGATTCCACGACCCAAACTGATGTCCGGCATAAACCGATGCAATGGGATTGCTTCCTTTAGGTGTTAAGTTGCCGCTTAACATCCCGATGCCCTGCTCACTTTTAATCCAATCAATAGGAATCGACAAAAACTCTGCTAACTCTTCGTTTATTAAAATTGGGGATGGCTTGCTTACGGGTTCCGGCAACTGGCTTGTGTAGAAGTTTTCTGGCAAGTTAACGTAGGTATTTTTGAAGCTAATAGTCATATTTCTTAAGGCTGTGTCTTGCAGGATTCATGCGGACTTTTTTAAAAATTTCGGTAAAGCTAAAAATTTATTTCTCGGGCTCTTCGAAGAGAGCTCGTCTACTTTTTTTTTGAGAAATTCTGTAAGGCTTTTTCTCCCTTCGAGTTGTTCCATTTCTTTAAAATGAATCGGCTTGCCAATTTTAAACTCAATGGTTGTTCCCATTCTTCTGGTAACTTCCCTTATAAAAAGAGAAAGCCTGGCGGACTCAGAAATGCTACTTGCCATGTGAAACGCCGCACTATTTTCTCCTTCGAAATTTACTGGCACAACCGACGCCTTTGATTTCATGATTATTTTCGCTGCAAACGTGCTCCAAGGCAGTTCTTCTAAAGGACCGAGCCCAAATTTCCATCGTGTAGCTACGCCGCCTGACGGAAAGATTATTACTGTGCCCCCATTTTCAAGAATCTGTTGAGCGTCCTTTTTTGTCTTGACGTTTTTTTTTGTGGCTTCTGGGGTGCCATCAAAATCTACAGGTAAAAATAATTTATTTAACTCCTCGTCCTTCATTAACCGGTTATTCAGTAGAATTCGAAAATCTCCTCTTATTCTTGCAGCTATTTCGCAAAGAATAAGACCGTCGATTATGCCAAACGGATGATTTGCGACAAAAACCAGGGGCCCCTCTTTCGGGATATTTGATTCCATCTCTTGGTTGTATTTGAGACATAGTTGGCTCAATTGGATTCCTTTACTAAAAAATTTGGGAATCTGGAATGGCTCATTTTTCAATTTCTCGTAGATGTTAGTTATCTTTTCTCGACCGGTCGCAAGTTCGACAAAATTTACGACCTTTCTTTTTAACCAAGGATCCGTAGATTGAGCGTAAGATATTGTATCTATTTGATCCATCAACTTGCTTCGTTTGCGATTGGATTTCTATAGGAGAATGTTCTTTTGGGCTTATCTGAGAGGATCTGCACCATCCCAATTTTTCGCCGCGGTGGCGATGTTTTCAAATCTTTTTTCTGTGTTCTCATTATAAGACACCACTTCCAGCATACAGCCCATCAGAGGTCTAGCATCGAAATATGCAAATGTGACTTCGTTAACTTTGCCCGTATTTGCTGCCGTGTAACCAAGATTTTCCATATAAAGAAGGTCGGAGTCAAAATCGTGTGTCCAAACACACATGTGGTGGAACCCTGTTTCTCCAGCGGGAATACTGTCTCGGTAAGCGCATTTCGGAGAAATTGGCTCGATCAATTCGATTTGGATACTCCCTGCTTGCGCTATAGCAACTCTCATTGATAAATCGCTTTTCTCGCCTCTATAAGTAACCTCATCAAAAGTTCCATACGGGTAGTCATTTATAAAAAAAGGACCAATTCCCATTTCATTTACCCATTTCATGCAGCTCTCTTCTAAATCGTTCACTACCCAGGCGTTTTGGAAAATAGCTCGGTCGGTTGGATTATTCACTGGGTTGCCTCCCCTCTGGATTAGTTGAAATCGGCGGAGCTATGTCGCTCCAACACTCTCGTTTTCTCATCGCCCCATGGCCGATTGACTCTTCTACCTCGCTGAACCGCCGGTCGTTCCTCAATTTCTTTAGCCCAACGCACTACATTTTTATAACTACTTACATTTAAAAATTCACTTGCTTGATAGGCGTCATGCAAAACGAGGTATCCATACCAAGAATAGTTCGCTATATCAGCAATATTGTATTCCTCGCCGCAAAGAAATTGTCTTTCCCCTAGGGTCTTATCTAACACATCAAGTAGTCTTTTAGTTTCCATTGCATATCGGTTAATTGGGTACTCTAATTTTTCGGGTGCATAGGCATAAAAGTGACCAAACCCACCTCCGACATATGGGGTGCTGCCCATCTGCCACATTAACCAAGAAAAGCACTCTGCCCTTTCACTTAGAGTAGAGGGGATAAATGCATTGAATTTCTCCGCCAAGTACAAGAGTATGGCTCCACTCTCGAAGACCCTAGTCTCAGGATTTGTACTTATATCTATCAGAGCAGGAATTTTAGAGTTTGGGTTTATGTCGACGAATCCGCTTCCGAATTGTTCATTGTCTCCAATCTTTATAAGAAAAGCGTCGTACTCGGCATTCTTGCCTGCCTCAAGCAATTCTTCTAGCAGGATAGTTGCCTTCACACCATTTGGAGTTCCTAAAGAATGCAACTGTAAAGGGTGTTTTCCTCTAGGAAGAATTTTTTCTTCCCTAGGGCCCGATGTTGGTCGATTCATGTTTGCAAAGCGGCCGTTTGCTTCTTTTTCCCAATGCCAGACTTTGGGAGGGGTATAGTCGTTAGATTCGCCCATATTTATTTCCTAGTAAATACATATAAAATTTTTAGTGTTCAAGGCTACAATAAAGTATGAGCCGACAACAAACCGAGAACTACTTTTTTTCTCAGGATGAACTCCTTTCATACAAAAAAAGAGGTTATTTGATAAGAGAAGGGGTTTTTAGTTCTCAGGAAATCGATCAACTGCTTATCAGCGTGGAGAGGGCGATTGAATCAATAAAGAAATTGATCCCGGCCGGGGAAACTTATTTCCTTGATGGTAATCGCTTCGTAGACATAGGTAGCAGAACGGTTCAGTACGAGCACTTTGAGGGAAGCCAAGACATTCGGGTTATTGAGCCCGTAAGTGGTTTAAGCTCTGATTTAGATAGTTTAATGGAGTCACCGAAAGTAATTAATCCGATAAAAAACATCTTAGGAACGGAGAAAATAAGTATTTGGACCAACAAGTTAAATCTAAAGATGAAGAAACGGGGTTCTGGATTTGACTGGCATCAAGATTCACCCTATTGGGTTCATGATCACGAAGACGTCGGGTCTCTTCCAAATGTTTATCTAGCTCTCGATGATACAAATAAAGGAAATGGCTGTCTTCGCGTAATAGAATCGAGCCATAAATCAGGCTGTTTACCTGGGAGGGATAATCAAACTCAGTTGGGTGGTTTTTTCACTAATTCGGAGGAAATAAATACTGATGCTGAGGTTTTTATAGAGATACCTTTAGGTTCGCTTGTCTTTTTTGATCCACATTTAATCCATGGATCTGAACCAAATACATCTAGTCATCCAAGAAGAGCGCTAATAATGACCTACCAGCCAGGCAAGGGCCCTATGCTCAAAACTGGTGAAGTAAAAGAAATCACCGCATCACGCGTTGGTGATTCCAAGTGATAGTCCTCCGTCGACTACTAACACTGAGCCTGTTGTCCATTCGCTGAGGGTTAAATACTCGGCTGCTTCTGCTATCTCCTCTTCCGTCCCTATTCGACCCAATGCATGCGCTGGAGCAAGCGATTCAAGTCTGGTCCTTGATTCTTCTTCTGTCATCAGCCCTGCTCTTTGGTAAATCTCTGTCGGTACTGCCCCAGGGACCAAGCAGTTGACGCGTATCTTTGCGGGCCCCAATTCGGCCGCTAAAGCTTTAGTAATTGCCTCAATGGCACCCTTTGTTGCAGCATAGGCTGATGCCCCTGGAAATGCCCTGCGGGTATGGACACTCCCAATAAATAAAATGGAACCTTGAGTTTTACCGAGCTCTTTTTTTGCCTTTCCTGAAAGAAGCATTCCAGCGATCACATTGGTATTAAATATTTCAATTAGAGGCTCTTGCTCAAGTTGATCTATATCACCTCGATAAATATTTCCTGCATTATTAACAAGCACATCTAATTTCCCACCGTGCGAAAGAGCTGCTTGTATGATTTCTGTCCTATCACTTTCCAGGGTAATATCTCCCGCCTTCGCGAAACAGTTTTCGCCCAGGGATTTTGCGACAGACAACAATTTATCTTCACGCCTACCGCAGATAGTTACGAGAGCCCCTTTTTTTAAAAATCTCTTTGCTATTCCTGCACCGAGACCAGAGCCACCGCCGGTCACAAGCACAGACAGTTCCTCAGTTTTCTTCAAGTTGCTCTCCCATGCACCAAAGGGCCGACTGCCTTAAAAATTTTGAATGTCCGTGCGCCGCGATAGAAATTTCGTCGTGCGCAATAGAGCTATATATCACTCGACCTTTCATATTTGTGTGCGCCCAAGCCAATTCTTGAACGGTATTATCCTCTCCGTCGTTCGTATAGAGAAGCGGCGTCGTCTCGGGTATTGTTTTAAGGTAATGATAGATTTCATCGTCTATCTCAAAGCTCTGAATATTTCTTGTAGCAGGGTGTTTATGAGACGAAGCAAAGACTTGGAACCGTTTTGGAGGTGGGTGAAACGTTTGGTTCCAAACCCACTGGGCTCCCAATATGGAGCTCCAGTCGTCCCAGGTATCGAAACATATCGCCGCAGTATGAAGCCCAAGCAGACCACCCCCTCTATTTAGATGTTTGATTATTGTTTTTTTATCTTTTTCCTTTATTTCGTAAGCCCACTCTTCTCTGAATGGTTCGTATTTCTGGTCATCCAGCATTCGCCATCTGAGAGCGAAGATTGTCAGAAGATCATAAGATCGGGCTTCTAGTTCAGCGAGTCCTGCCGAAAAATCAGAGTAGATTTCTGAATGGATATCAGATTTCATTAATTCTCTAGCTAAAGCACCCGAGGCAGTAACGAAGTCGTGATTTATACCCCCGGTTAAGATTAGGTTTCTATAGGACATTAGTCTCTCGGGAGTTGGTTTAGTAGGGAATGAACAACTCCGCCGTCAATTACGAATTCGTGTCCGTTTACATAACTTCCTTGGTCTGAATCTAGGAACATGATTGCCTCCGCAATATCTTTTCCAGTCCCTAGCCTCTTGAGTGGCACGGCCCCACTTCTTACCTTTCTTACTTTTTCGTCCTCGTATATCGGAGCTGACATTCCAGCATCTATGAAACCGGGAGCGACGGAATTTACTCGTATATTCTTACCGGATAATTCGATAGCGAATTGCCTGGTCATTTGTTTTATGCCCGCTTTTGTAGAAGGGTATGCTCCAGCACCAGGGCCAGGCGTGATACTATTAATTGAAGAAATATTTATGATATGGCCTTCTTGTCCTTCCATTCTCAGAGCCGCCTCTCGAGAAACAATATAGGTCCCTATAAGATTAACGTTGACCGTGGAAATAAAATCCTCAACGGATTGCTCAATCAAGGGCCCGAATCTAACAATACCAGCATTATTTATAACGGTGTTTGGGGTTCCGAATTGATCAAAGGCATTTTTTACCTCGTTTTCTTTTGCAATATTAGCAACGCAACCCCTTAAACCCTTATTTTGGTCCTCTGCTAGTTTTATAGCTGCTTTATCAGTGTCGATCACTCCTACATCGTATCCCCTGTCCAACGCCGTTTTGGCAATTTCGAGTCCCAGGCCGCTTGCTCCTCCTGTGATGATAATTTTTTTTCTCATTCTCTATCCTATTGTGACAGGGAAGCATTCCCAGTGATCTCTTGAGGTGTGTGTTTCTTTTTTTGAAATTTTCTCTGGATGGAGTTTCATTCCATTCTCAAAGAGGCTTTTAAGAATCTGAGTTATTATCCCGAATTGAGGAACAGACGAACTCTGCTTATTCGAATTCCGGATACCACCGTCTAAATCGCGACCAGCGCAAAGATGAACTCCTGCGCCAAACGTTAGTCCAAAAAGCTGCGATTTCTCGTTTTTTATCTCTCTCATCGGGTTGAAGACATTCGAGTCTCTCCCAAAAATAGCAATGTCTTTGTTTGCAGAAGCGAGATCAAGTTCCAATTCATCCCCTGTCTCAAAAAATCGACCCGCTATCAAAGTTGGTTCGGTCACTTTTCTAGCCGCAACTGGGCTTGCAGGGTGAAGGCGTAAGCTCTCGTGGACACACTTTTGCATTAAGGTTGGGTTGCCAGCAAGCAAAGCTGTGTCCTTTGACCAGTTAAGAATTTCGTTTGCAGCGTGTACCAGTGAATTGGCAGTGCTATGAGATCCAGCTTGAAGATAGAAGCAGACCTCTCTTTCTATATCACTGTTGTCTAATTTTAGAGAGGCTTGATTCTTTAGAAGAACAGTAAGCACATCTTTTGGGAGTTCTTCTTCTGTCATCAGACCTTTCTTGAAATCCTCAATCAACTGTTTTCTTCGACGCCATGAAGGCTTAAGAAATCTTAAAAAAGACTCTTTCGCGATTTTAAGATTCTGCCTTACAGCATTTTTTTCCCGATTTGAGTGCGCAATAGTGGCCCCCTCGCTGAATTTCTTAACAATCCCAATTAATTTTTTTGTGTCTTCGTCTTTTGCTTCTCGGTCAACACCTGCAAAGTCAGAAGTGAGTTGTATAGTCGCCAAGTAACCAAATTCGACAAGATCAAAATCTCTCGCTTCAATTGCGCGGTTAACCATCCGATTAAGCAGTTCAGAGAAAATTATATTTTCATAATCGCTTGTTATTGAGCGCGTGAATAGTTTTAGCTCGGATTGCCTTCTCCTTCGATGCTCCTCACCGTGAAGTGTAAGGAGAACGTCTTTCATCAGTATGTCGCTATCTTCGTAAAGGTTTTGACGCAAATTGGGATTGCATAAGGCCTCTTGAACCTCAACAAAACCGTTCAGGGTTACAGGGGCCATATTTATTTAGAGAAAATCACAGGATAATAGCCCCAAAGGTCACGGGCGGTCGTTGTATCTTTTTCGGGTGTTTGATTAGGGTCCCGTGCCATCCCCTTTTTAAAAAGGGATTGCACGATCAAAGCGACTGTTCCCATATGATCAACCGGCTTGTTTTCATTAGGCAATACACCTGCGGCCAAGTTTAATCCTAGGCATGCATGCATCCCCTGCCCAAAAGATAATCCGTATCGTGACTGACCTTTTGGAAGAATTCGATTGGGATTAAATGAGTCTGCATCTTCTCCAAAAATTGCCCTGCTTCGGTTCGCAGATTGGAGGTCAATAACTACTTTTGAGTCCTCTTCCAATTTTTTTGAGTCTATATCCAAGGGACAAAGGGTCTTTCTAGCAGCAATTGGGCTTGAGGGATGCAGACGGATAGACTCGAGCACACATTTCTGAATAAATCGCGGCTCGTTGAGTACCAAATTCATGTCCTCTGGTCTTGATTCCAGCCAACCAATCAACTCATGAACTGCGTGCGTTAGAGTATGGATAGAGGTGTGCGCTCCTGCTAAGGCAAAAAAGGCCATTTCTCTGGTAAGCACATCTCTCGGTATGTCAATACCGTCTTCATTCTTGAGAAGGACCGTTAAAATATCTCGCGGTATAGCCTCTTCGTTAATTTTGCCTTGATCCCTTTTTTCTAAAAGCGATGTTCGGCGTGCAATTGAGGGTTGGACGAATCGTTGGTCGAATCTTACTAGCCCATTTATTGCCTCTTTTTTAACCGCTTCCTTGTCTCCCGTTGCGTGAGCTAAGGTGGCCGTTTTACCAAATATTCTTAGCAGAGCCATTAAGTCAGCTGTTTCTTCTGGACTTTTTTCTTGTCGGTCTAGACCTGTGAAGTCGGCAGTCAAATTGACCATAACTCGATAGCCAAAGTCGACTAAGTCCATTTCGCCAGAATTGACGAACGGAGCAAGCGTTTCCTTTAGGGTTTGAGGGAAGACTTCGGATTCGTAGTATTTGAAAAAATCTCTGCGGAATACCTTGGTTTCCAGAGCCCTCCTCGATTTGTGTTGGTCTCCATGCAGATTCACTAGCACATCTTTCATTATTATCGAACCTTCATCATAGAGTGCTTGGCGGAGGTTTTTGTCTCTAAGCGCTAACGAGGCTGTTTTATAATTATCAATATTTGTTGATTCAGTCACTGGTCGCTTCCTGGGTTAGTGTTTTGGAAGAGTACTGAGAAACTCTCCATCCAGAAATTTGGTTTCTCTCTGGATTTGGAGTCAGGTCCGCGCTCTTGCCTCCAACGAATACCGTCTTAATATTTGACTTATCTTTAAGAATTGTTACGTCTTGGCTTGGATCTCCCTCTACTAAAATAAGGTCTGCAAATTTCCCATCGGCTATTATACCGGTCTCCCCGTGAAATCCTCCGTGTATTCCGCACATTCCTGTCGCTGCAGCGATTGCATCTAAATTAGAAAAGCCAAGCTCAGATACAAAGATCTCTAGCTCTCGATAATGCCACTCTCCGTAGGGGGTTAGGGAAAATCCGCTCTCACTTCCGCATAATATTGGCACTCCAGCTTTTTTAGCTTTTTTAAGCATGGATGCACTGTCCTCTATTTCTTTTCGAAATATTTCTTTTAGGTTCTCATTGGCTCCAACCCGATGACCAAAATCGGCCAAGTTTGCTTGAAAAGTGAAAGAGGGAACAAGGGGAACATTTTTCTCGACGACTTTTTCTAGAGTTTCCTCATCCATAAAAGTTGCATGTAAAAGCATGTCCATGCCCGCTTCCACTGAGTCCTTTATGCTTTGAGCGTTCCTGCAGTGACCCATAACCGGGACCCCGAGCTCGTGAGCCGTATCGCAGACCAACTTCAGTTCTTGTAAGGACCAGGCTTGAACTTCTCCTTTCCCTTTTTGTCGAGGAAGGAGCCCAGTGACGTGGACTTTTATCCAATCTACTCCATTTTTTATCTGTCTTCTTACCTCTGTCTTTATTTCCTCTGGGGTCGAAACGATCTTTGCGTAGCCTCTCAAACCCTTATCAGGGATTAGTCTACCAGCTGTTCCGCCGACTGAGGTCAGTAGCGCGTTGCCGCCGCATAGCATCCTTGGACCCTGAATGACGTTAGAATCAATCGCATCCCGCAGATCAACGGTCACCTCAAAGATTCCATCAGGATCTACAAATCCTGTGACCCCCGCCTGAAGCAATTTCTTGACGTTTTGACTAGCAATGATCGCTGCTAGCCCTTCTCTTCGATGGAAAAAGAGCTCGTCGTTAGAGGATGGCTCGTCAAAAGTCGAATGACAGTGAACGTCAATAAGCCCGGGCATAAGTGTGAGCCCTGTCGCATCGATTACTTCATCAGCACTTCCGCTGTCGAGATTTTTGTGGTCGACTATTTTATCTCCCAAGATCGAGACTGCACCTGTGTAGGTTGGGTTACCTAAGCCGTCAATAATTTTGCAATTTTTAATTATCGTGTGTCTCATTTTTGCAAGATTTCCCATATCTTTAGGGGGGTCGCGGGCATGTCAATGTGGTCAATATCCAGAGCATTTACAATTGCATTTATCACTGCGGGCGGCGCGCCTATTGCCCCAGCTTCGCCGCACCCCTTTATTCCAAGGGGATTATTAGGCGTCGGAGTGTTGCTGAATGCCGTCTGGAAAGAGGGCATGTCGTCCGCCCGAGGCATACAATAATCCATGAAAGAGGCATTCGTTAGTTGGCCGTCATCATCGTAATTAACGTTTTCAAGCAAAGCCTGGCCGATTCCTTGCGCGATTCCCCCATGCATCTGTCCGTGCACTATCATAGGGTTGATGACGGTGCCAAAATCGTCCACCGCGACGAAGCTTATAATTTCTATTTCCCCCGTCTCTGGGTCAATTTCGATTTCGCAAGCATGGCATCCTCCTGGGTATGTGAAGTCTGGTGGATCAAAGAAAGCGTCCGCTTTCAAACCCGGTTCTATTTCATCTGTTGGAAAACTCTGGGCAACGTACGATGCTAACGCGACTTCCGCAAAAGCCATCCGTTTGTTGCTTCCCTGACTGAAAAATTCTCCGTCCTCAAATTCAACGAGTTCCTCGTTGACTTCCATGTTAGCTGCGGCGATAAGCTTGCCCTTTGCGATTATTTTCTCGCAACCCAGGGAAAGTGCTGACATTCCTACCGGACCGCTTCTAGATCCGAAGGTTCCCATTCCAAATTGCACTTTATCTGTATCGCCATGGATAATATCGATGTCGTCAATATCAATACCAAACCTGTCTGCAACGACTTGAGCAAAAGTTGTTTCGTGGCCTTGGCCGTGGCTGTGGGAGCCCGTAAGTATTTCTACTGATCCTGTTGGGTTTACTCTGATTTGAGCTGATTCCCATAAACCTGCTCCCGATCCGAGTTCTCCAAGTTTTTTTGAGGGACCAATCCCGGCTGCTTCAATCCATGTTGAGAGGCCTATGCCTCTGAGCATTCCTCTGTTCTCTGATTCTTTTTTCCTTTCTTCAAAATTTTCGAAGGAAATCAGTTCTAACGCTGTCGACAAAACTTTTTCGTAATCTCCACAGTCGTAGGTAGACAGCACAGGCGTTTGATAAGGAAAGTTCTTAACGAAATTCTTTCTTCTCAGATCGACCGGGCTGGTGCCTGTCTTACGAGCTGCCAGGTCTATCAGACGTTCTATTATAAAGGCGGCTTCGGGCCTGCCCGCTCCGCGGTATGCGTCCACTGGAGAGGTGTTGGTGTAAACGCCTTTGACTTCTGCGTATATTGCAGGTATTGCGTATTGTCCCGAAAGCAATGGAACGCACATGTAGGTTGGTATGAGCGAGCCAAAAGTGGACAAGTAAGCGCCCATATTTGCGGTGATAGATACCTTTAATCCTATGATGTTTTTTTGTTCGTCTAGATACATCTCTGCGTTCGCTATCTGATCTCGACCGTGCGCGTCAGTTAGAAAAGCTTCACTTCTGTCCGCCATCCATTTAACGGGGCGCCCAATAGTCTTGGCGGCCCAAGCACAAATTACTTCTTCAGAATAGTTAAAGGCTTTGGACCCGAACCCTCCTCCAACATCCTCTGAAATAACCCTAAGTTTATGTTCAGGCGCGAGCCCAATCACCGCAGACAGGGTCATCCTGAGCCCGTGAGGGTTTTGCGACGCGATATAAAGAGTGTAACGATCGTCTCTCTCGTCGTAACTAGCATTTAGGCAGCGAGTCTCCATCGCATTCGGAGCTAGTCGATTGTTGTATAACCTCAACGGTATTTGATATTTTGATGAATTTTCAGCCTCCTTTACTGCCTTAGAGTCGCCAAGCTCCCAGTCGAAGGCTATATTATTTTCAGCGTTATCATGAATATTAGTTTTTTTCTCATAGACATTACTTAACGTGATGACTTCTAATTCTTCATATTCGATTTCAACACTTTCAGCTATCGTTCTGGCAATTTCTTTGGTATCGGCTATTACTACGGCGATTGGGTCTCCGACGTACCGGGCTCTTTCTAAAACGAGAGGAGGATGCAATCCCGATTTCATTTCTGAGCCGTCTTTTGAGTGGATCATCCAACCGCACATTAGTGTGCCCAATCCCGATTTTGCGTAGTCTTTCCCGGTTAAAATTCTTCTCACACCCGGTTGGGAGGCTAGTTCTCCGACCTCTATTTTTTTTATGGTGGCGTGAGCCACTGGAGATCGCACGAAATGAGCATAGCATTGGTTAGGCAGCACTAGGTCATCAGTATATCTGCCTTTGCCAGTAATAAATCTCGGATCTTCTTTTCTTTTTACTGATTGCCCAGTCAAAGCCATTTGGTAGAGGATGCTCCATAGTAATAAAGACTTGAATGCTAGCAGTACCAGCGGCGCTTTTAAATAGGAAAGCTTTGGCTTATTACATGGCTAGAGATCGGCTCAAACAAAAAGATTTACAGATTGGTAATGAAAAGATTCCTGCTTATACTTATCAGCCCTTTTTGTGCGAAATCATATTGTCCCAGGAAAATCATATAAAACGGGTGGATCTTCCAACCAAGCTGGCTTACGGTTTTGGCGCTGTTGCAAATGGCGCTAAATCGAATGGTTTTAACTATCTTTTACTTTTTTATTACAGCCAAGTAATCGGCCTTCGTGCAGATCTAGTTTCTCTGGGAATTATGATAGCGCTAATATTTGACGCGTTTTCGGATCCTTTCGTAGGTTACGTCTCTGACAATTTTCATTCTAGGTTGGGTCGACGACACCCTTTTATGTATGCTGCCGGACTACCCGTCGCCGTTGCTTATTATTTTCTTTGGGCACCGCCTGATTGGGACCAATCATCGTTATTTTTGTATTTTGTTTGCATGGCAATTCTGATTCGAACGCTCATCACTTTTTATGAAATTCCAGCGACAGCGCTTGTAGCTGAATTGACTGAAGATTATGACGAGCGAACCGAGATGATGAGTTTTAGATATTTCTTTGGTTGGTGGGGAGGGCTTACGATGGCCGTATTGAATTATCTGGTCTTTCTTCCCGAAAGCAAAGGCGGCTTAGAATATGTTGAGGGGTGGACCAATTATGGTTTAGTCGCATCTGTCTTAATTTTTATTTCCATTTACGTATCTTCATTCGGCACGCACCGCCATATTCCTAACTTAAAGCAGCCTCCTCCTAGGGCTCGCTTCAACCTAAGACGAACGGCCCAAGAACTGAGAGAGACCCTATCCAATAGATCTTTTTTTGCTTTGTTTCTGTCCGCACTTTTTGTTGCAGTTGCTGGAGGCGTCTCTGCTGCCTTATCAATATATTTTTCACGTCACTTTTGGGAATTTACAAGTACGCAAATAGGCTACATGAACTTGCCTTACTTTTTGTCAGCGCTTCTTGCTTTATTTTTCGCTCCAGCTGTTTCGAGGATTTTGGGGAAAAAAACGGGAGCAATACTGGTATTTGGTTTAGCAGTAGCGCTTGCTCCTTTGCCTTATATCTTGAGGATGGTTGGTTGGTTTCCCGAGAACAGCACGTCTGAACTTTTTTGGCTCTTGTTGGCGTTTAACAGCTTTGAGGTTATGTTGATGATTATGGCATCGTCTTTGATCGCCGCCATGATAGCTGATGTGGTTGAAGACAGTGAATTGAAAACAGGGCGACGCTCAGAAGGTATTTTTTTTGCTGCAAATAGTTTTGCACAAAAAGCAGTGAATGGTTTTGGAGTCGTCGTAGCTGGTCAGATACTGGCTTTCATTCAATTTCCGACTCAAGCTAAACCAGGCGATGTTCCTCCCGAAATTTTATTTGATTTGGCTTACTTTTATGTCCCCGTTTTAATGGTTTTTTATCTCACTGCTGTTGGGGCGTTATCACTCTATAAGATTAATCGTGAGGATCATTCAGACAACTTGCGTCTTTTGTCTAAGAATGCCGCAAAAGGTTAGCTTCCCCGGTAATGAAAACTCGCACTCATCTACTTGTAATATTTTTACGACTATGAGTTACTATTTGGAGTCCACTACACAAAAATTTAAAAGCAATCGGAAAAACGATGAACGAAAAAACTTCTAATGAATCTCTGGCGCAAGTCAAATGTCCTATGTCAGTGGACGAGGTAGATCTTTTTGGACCTGGAGCGCAAGAGCACTGGTACGACGCCTACCCTATTCTTCATGAAGACGCTCCTGTTTATAAGTTAGAGGGAGAGGGGTTGCTTCCCGGAACAGATGCTTATGTTCTCACTAAACATGAAGATATTAATACCGTTGTCAGAGACCCTGAAAGGTTCCCCCCACTTATGATGGAATCCATCAAAGAGATGGCGGATACCGGTGTAGATGTTGAAAAAGTCCCTAATCTCAATGCCATGTCTGCGTCAATGGTGACACTTCGTCCCGACATGGAAATGTGGAGGTTGCATAAGCAGGAACTCACCGATCCTTGGGTTGGGCCGGGTTCAAAGAGACATACGGAAATGATCACTCGTCATGTTGACGAGCTAATCGATAATTGGATTGAAAAAGAAGAAGTAGAGTTTATCAGCGAATTTGCGAGGCCTCTTCCGCAGCGAGTGATGGCGAGTGTTCTGGGTTTCCCGCACGAGGATATACCGCGTTTAGCGGAGTGGGGAGAGGCTCAGGTCAAGTCGTTCGTTTATGGGCGAGGTCATCTCAATAAGTTGAATGATGATGAGATAAGAGAGCAATTCATTTTGTTGGATGGCTTTAAGGAGTATGTTCAGGAGCAGGTTGAAGATAAAAGAAGAAACCCTAAAGACGATATGATCACTTTTTTAACTGAAGTAACCTATTCTCCGCTAGGACGAAAACTTACGGACCTTGAAGTTAATGGAGTGGTCTACGCGATGATAATTGGGGGGCTAGAAACAACCCAGTATGCCATTGAGGAGCAAGCTCAATTAATTTGTGAGCACCCGGGTTTATTTGACCAGTTAAAATCAGGGGGATCTAAGCTGATTCGACAATTCACCGAGGAAGGCATGAGAATGCGTTCCCCGACTCAGGGACTCTCAACCAGACGAACTAGCCAGACCGAAGTGTTTCAAGGAGTAACCATTCCCGCTGGCACTGTTTTGCATCTTCGTTGGGCTGCTGCGAACACAGATCCAGATGAGTTTGAGTGCCCTTTTGAGCTTCGCTTGGATAGGAAGGCGGTAACCAGGCATCTAACTTTTTCTGCTGGTCCAAGAGTTTGCCCGGGCGCCGGAATCTCTCGGATCGAGCAGCAGGTAGCCTGGGAGCGTCTTACGGATAGGTTAGCTGAAATTCGATACGCGCCAGGCAACAAGTTCTTGCATCAACCAGGCATAATGCTTGGCACCCTCGAACTTAAAGTTCTCATTAAGGCAGCGAAAGAAGCGAGTTAAGCCTTAATTGGATTGAATGATGCTCGATTATTTATTTGATTTAAGAGATGCGTCGCTTTTCATCGGTCGATAGGAGATCTGGAGGGCTTTTAGCCAGTTTAGCTCCCTATCTCTAATTGCTTCTAAGAATAAGCCCCAATTTTCTAGACTACTACCAGGGTTCCATGCCCTTTCTGCAAATGAAATTAACCTAGGAAACAGATAATAATCCATCTGTTTAGAGGTTGTGACCGTCTCGGACCATAGTTGAGCTTGCAATCCGATTGCGAGGACCTTCATTTCCTCAGACATTTCCCAACTAGAAAAAGGGTTAAATTTATAAATATCCTCTGTGTCGACGTACGAAGCCCATGGGAGCCCGGGTTCATCAGGGGCCATGCAGTAGGGCATGTCGAGGTAATAGTAGCTGGAATTACAGATAATGAAGGGGCGTTGGTTTACTTCAATTTTTAAGAGCTCTTTTGATCTATCTTCGTTAGTTAACCAAACGGTTGTGTAACAATTTTTAATCTCCTTTTCGCCATAATTCGCCATTTCATGCCAAAAGCCAATACTGGCGTTTGTTGCAATTTCGGAAATTGTTTCTACTGCTCTTTGGGAAAAGTGTTGCATCAGAGCCTCTCTAGCTTGAGCTCGATCTTTGAAATTAGTGATGTCCCATTCTGAATCCCAGGTATCCAATGAGTGACAAATCGGCGATTCTAACCAAGCCCCGACTGGAACCTCGTCTCCTCCCAGGTGAATCGCTTTGAATTCTACTCCAGCCTGATCGTAAAGATCCTTGATTTCCCTGACGACGGTTTGAAGGAAGCGATAGGTATCTTCGCATCCAACATTAATAATATTTTTTTTATAACCCTGTGCTGATGTGTGTTCTGAGCGATCTTCTTCGTCTGTAAGCTGCCAGTTGCTATTTTCTAAAGATCTTAGAATCGCGTTTGAGTGCCCCGGTAAATTAATCTCTAAAATGATTTCTACGCCTCTTAGTTTAGAGAATTTCAGCAAGTCAACGAACTCGTCATGTGTAAAAAACCCACCGGTATCGAAATGGCTATCCCCCCAGGCTGGTGATAAGGCTCTCCGCTCTCCAAACTTATTAAACTGTTGATGCGATCTTATGCTTCCTATATTCGTAAGCTCCGGGATTGACAAAATTTGAAGCCTCCAGCCCTCGTCGTTGCTAATCCCAAGCTGGAGCTTATTCATTTTATAAGACGACATTGATTCAACGATTTTTTTAATCTGTTTGGGCCCATGGAAATGACGAGCCAGATCAATCATTAAACCTCTGTACTCTAAAGTGCAGGAATCAATGATCTTTATAAGTGGAAGTTCTAGACCGTCTTGGTTTGAAAGTATTTGCCTGAGAGTATGAAGCCCCCAAACAATCCCGTTAAAACTCCGTGCCTCAAGTGAGGCCGTTCCTGCTCTTGTTTCTAATTGGTAGTCGTACTCGAGTTTTGAGTTTTTTTTGATATCCAAGCAGTACGAGCCTTCGTCTACTCCAAAACTCCTGATTAGTTCATTAACAGTTTTTTTCTCCTCCGGACTCAGATTTGTTTTAATCTGGATCCCATCAATTTGAATAATCTCTTTTGAATACTCAACCTTCGTAGGCGTGGGTATTATAATTGGATGAGCCCTCTTTTGACCTAGTTTCCTTGATTCTTGAGTTTTTCTTTCGAGGACTTTAGCTCCCATTCTTGGTTCCGTTAAAGGCGCGAGAACTGGCTCTTCTAGACAAGGCTCGCCTAACAATAGTTCTTTCCCGTCTTTCAACTCTGTCAAATAAAACCCTTGGCGCGAGAGAAGCTGCATTCCGGACAGAAGCCAATTATCAATCTGGATTCTAATTTCCTCTCTTTGAGCTAACTTTCTCCAATGAGTATTTGGTGAAATATACCCATATCGTCCCTCTAACGCAGTTTTAGATATCGATGTTTCCAACCCAATAGGCGTAAGTCCCATTGATGAGTAGAGTCTCCAGTTTCCTTCAAGCGGCACGTCACCTCTGTTTTTGATTACCAGATAGGTAAAAACTTCTCCGTTTTGAACACGCTCCACCATTTGAACGGATATTTTTTTAGGGTTGATTTTTATCATCAAATTAAAATCGAGGTTTTACAACATAGTCCTCTGTTGGTCCGAGTTTAAAATCATAGGAAAAATTAGTAGAGCGCCTAGAATAATCATCATCACTGAAAACCCTCCTGCAAAGGCGAATCCTCCATTATCTATGAGCATTCCTCCAACAAAGGGCGCGGCGCTAGTGCCCGATAAAACGAAAGCCACATGAGAAGCCGCAAGTTTTCCTGAGTTATCTGCTCTAGAAAGACAGCCAAGGAAAATAGGCATGATGGCAGTAGGAAGCGTTGCAAAAATTGGGACCACCAAAAAGTATTGCCAAGCTGAATTGCTGGTCGATAGCCCTCCAGTGGCTATAGAAAGTAAAATCACTAAAGTTAGAATCGGATAAAACGCGCGTACTTTCGTCCCGATCCAGCCAGCGATTAAAGGCAGAATGATTCCTATCGAGCTTCCGACCATAAAGATGTAGCCGATATTTTCAGGCCGCAATCCTATTTCGCGACCTATTCTGACGATAAAGAGGCCTACCGTCCCATGGCCAAAAAACATTACTCCTATGCCAACAAGTGCCAGCCAGCCTATTCTTGAACTCTTCGTTGAGTTCCCCTGCACTTGAGATTTCTTAATATGGTCAGTTGGAGTTCGAGATATGACAAGCAAGGCAAAAAAAGCGCAGAGACTATAAATTAAATAAAGCCCATCGATTCCCGTTAAATCAAAAGAGCTAGTAACAGAAAAATCCAATCTAAGCGCTCGCGGCAAAGCAAATGCCATGAAGACTCCCATAAAGCCTACCGCTGAATTGATTGCTCCAAAGTTTAGATCTGGTTTATCGCTTTTCGCGATTCTCCCAGCGCAGGTCGCTGCTACCGCTCCGAGTGCTAATCCTGCTGGAATTCTTAAAAACATAAGATGAAAAGGTTCGGTGGCTAGGATACTTAAAAGGTTGAACAAGAGAATGATGCCTGCACCGATAAAAAAAACTGTTTTTGAATTTGTTTTATGAGTAAGCCTTGCGAAAAAAAAATTTCCCAGGGCGATAGAAAACATCTCCAAAGAAATCAATCTTCCCGCATATGCATTGGTTAAATTGAACGATTCTTTAATGCCATCAATATTAAACGCCATCCCTAAAGATGCTGCGAAGCAGCAAATTAGCACAAAGGCTATCGAGGCAACCTCAGAGGCTTTAAGATTTTCTGGAATTGACATGTGTTTGCTATCTTCTCTGGAGTTCGTCTAGAAAAATCCGCTTAACTGCACTGGGCCTGATTCTGCATGAGCTTCGAATTTAATCAATTTTATAGAGAGGTCCCACCATCGACCGGCAAGATAGCCCCCGTAATTCCTGAGCCTAATTCAGAGCAAAGGAAGACAGCTAGGCCTGACACTTCGTCAGTCGTGTTAAGTCTTTTAATTGATGCTTCTTGAGCATAATTCTGCTTGAACTCTTCGTAACTTATTCCCATAGATTTCGCAGCAGCTGGTCCTTGCTCCATCATCAAATCAGTCTCCACTGCACCTGGACTGACAGCATTGCATGTTATTCCTTTAGCTCCATTTTCAAAAGCTACTGCTTTTGTAAATCCGTTCATCGCATGCTTAAAGGTTATATAATGTGCGACGTTTTCTTTGTTGGCTTGTCGCCCCTCAACACTCGAAATGTTTATTATTCTTCCCCAACCTCTTTGGGTCATGTCCTTGAGAGCGGCTCTGGTAGCCCAAAAAGTTGAGTGAAGTATCCACGCAGCAGCGTTCTCCCATGCCTCATCGGTTAATTCCGAGACGGGAGCGAATCCTCCTGAACCTCCAGCATTATTTATTAAGATGTCTAGCCGTCCAAATTTTTCTATCGTTTTCGAGATAAAATTCTCGACTTCTGACTGTTTTCGAACGTCACCCTTTATGAAAACTAGTGGTTGGCCTTCTCCAATCTCTTTGATTGTCTGCTGCCCCTTACCTTCATTTCGACCATTGATTGCTACCGAAGCTCCTGTTTTAAGGAGGGCTTCCGCAATCCCTCTTCCGATACCTCTGCTTCCACCAGTAACTGCGGCGACCTTCCCTGACAGGTCTATATCTATACTCATTAACCTTTCCTCTTCCGGTATCAGTTATAATCATCTAATCTTGCCACAAAAAATCAGTCGTGGAACAAGAGAATTAGCATTTCACGTTAGGGAAGTTAGATGATAAACGATATAACTCAACTAATTGAGAGGAATAAGGTATGGGCAGAAGAAATTGCCTCGAGCGACCCTTCTTTTTTTGATCAGTTATCCATAAACCAACGACCCCAATTTCTTTGGATCGGGTGTTCAGACAGCAGGGTTCCGCCAAATCAAATTACTGGATCCCTCCCAGGAGAAATATTTACGCATCAAAACGTTGGTAATTTGGTTCAATTAAACGATGTGAACTGTACGAGCGCCATTAAATTTGCTTTGGAAGAATTAGATGTCACGACTATTGTTCTCTGCGGCCACTATGGCTGCGGTGCAATTAAAGCCATTATAGATAACTCAGCAGAGGGATTGTTAAAAAAGTGGCTAGAACCGATTGCACATTTGTACCAGAAAAATAAAGCAGAATTTGCGGATCTATCCGATGATTTAGCGTATAAAAGGCTTGCTGAGCTCAACGTAATAGCTCAAGTGAACTCGTTATGCAGATCGAATTCAGTTTTAGACCGTTGGGCTAATAACAAAAAATTGAATATTTATGCCCTAATATACGATGTTGGAAATGGGTTTTTAAAAGACCTCGGTGTAAATATCTCATCTAAAGCAGATCTCTTTGAGTTTCAGAGAAGCGCGTATTTTTAAACAACAAAGAATGATTAGGGAATTTAATAAATCTGCCTGTATGGATTCGCAAATGGATAATGTCGATATTGTAATAGTTGGCGCTGGGATTTCTGGAGTAAGCGCGGCAGTGCATCTAAAAAAAATGTGCCCTCAAAAAACATTTAGGATTCTTGAGGCAAGAGAATCTATTGGTGGAACATGGGATTTATTTCGTTATCCTGGAATTCGCTCCGATAGTGACATGCATACTCTAGGGTTTAGCTTTAAACCTTGGCGAGAAGCAAAATCGATAGCTGATGGGCCCTCCATTTTAAAATATGTCAAAGAAACCGTCGAGGAGCATGGGCTGCTTGATTTTATTCAGTTCAATAGTCGCCTTTCAAAAGCGGAATGGGACTCAGCTACTGGGCGGTGGACTATTGAAATCGATAGTCCTGCTGGCGCTTTAAAAACCGCCATGTGCAATTTTATGATGATGTGTGGAGGATATTATGATTACGATAATCCTCATGATCCGGGGTTCAAAAACACTGACATTTTTGGAGGCCGCATCATACATCCGCAATTCTGGCCTAATGATTTTGAGCATAAAGGAAAAAAAATAGTAGTTATCGGCAGTGGAGCGACGGCTATGACTCTCGGACCTGCCATGGCGGATAGCGGAGCAAAAGTTACAATGGTCCAAAGATCGCCGACCTATGTAGCCTCCAGGCCCGATGAGGATAAGGTCGCTAATTTTTTAAGAAAAATTTTGCCTGATCGAATCGCTTATTCGATCACGCGCTTCAAAAACACTAGGTATCAAGAGTATTTGTATAAACAGAGCAGGAAAGCCCCTAAAGTCCTCAAAAAGATCCTATTAGATTCGGTCAGAAAACACCTGGGAGTTGAAATGACACAGAAGCATTTCACACCTAGTTATAATCCATGGGATCAACGGCTTTGTCTAATACCCAATGCCGATCTTTTTCGAGCGATAAATCGCGGTGATCTTGAGATTAGAACGGAGGAGATAGAATCTTTTGTTGAAAATGGTTTGAAGCTGTCCTCTGGGGAGGTGCTGTCAGCTGATGCTATTGTAACGGCGACGGGACTTAGGATGAAAGTCCTCTGTGGCGTTGATATTATAGTGGATAAAAATAAGATCGATTTGTCGGATAGCTTTACCTACAAGGGTATGATGTTTTCAAAAATCCCTAATCTTATTCAGACATTTGGATATATTAATGCGAGTTGGACTCTCAGAGCAGACCTCACTTCGGAGTATGCGTGCCGGCTAATCAACCATATGGAGTCCGTCAACGCAGACTTTGTAGTTCCGACTTTGTCTGAGGAGGACTTATTTGAAACCCCGAGAGATTGGATTGAAGATTTTCCATCTGGTTATATGAAACGGGCGATGCATCTTTTCCCAAAGCAAGGAAGTGGTCCTTGGCAGAATACGCAAGATTTTTCAAAGGATAAGAAAATGGTTCGACGATCTTCTATTCAAGACAGCGCCTTAGTTTTTTCAAGTGTAGATGCTCGTTAATTAACTCAGTTGCAGGTTTCTTTGCTCTTCAGTCGGCGCCCAAATTTTTCGTCTTCGCTGAGACTTCGGACGCTTGTGATAAGAATTGTTCGGTCGTGTTGACCTTTGGGAAAACGGTTTTTGGTATTGGAACCTCAAGAAAGTCGCAAAGGTTGCTCCAACCGTCGCCAGCTTCAAACACTAACAATCGCTCAGGAGGGACTTCTTGGATAACTTGTTCATTGTGCCTTTCAAATTTTTCGATAACAAACGAGCGGTCCTCCATGTTGTTATCAAAAACCGATTCCCAAATCATTTCCATTGCCCAACCCCCAAATTCTCTTTCTTTCTTGTCTTTAGACTCGGCAAACTTTTTTGAGCTGGGATAAATTGTGTTCATGACGCTCTCATACCAACTTGATGGATCTCTCAGTGTCAAAAGTATTTTGCTGTCGGGGAACGCGCTTGCTTGTTCACGCCAAAAATTGCAAGACGGCCAGTCTACTGAAGCCTGATAACCTGTGAAAAGAGAAGACCAATCTATTGTTCCTCTATTATTCTTCGCTTCACTCCAAAGTTTAGGATGGCCGGGGTTTTTTCTGACCTCGATCATGTGGTAACAGGCTGAGAACCCAAGCTCCTCAAGAGCGAATTTCATGGATAACGTTCCAGTCCTTCCAAAGCCAGCGCCAATAATTCTCAAACTCATTTTTCGGTCTTCTTTTTTAAGTAAGAGGATATCATTTTTGGATAACTAATTGTTTTATAGAGAACCCAGGATAAAAAAAGATAGCAGTCTTTGGTAGTGACTTTTTATAAGTTTGTGTGTTGTTATTGTTCGTCCGGTTTAAGTAGATGAGAAAAAAATGAATGAAGTAGTTGTTGAAAATAGAGCGAATGTGAGATGGATTAAGCTAAACAGGCCTCAAGTAATGAATGCAATTACGTCTGAAATGTTATCAAGTTTAAATGAGGAGTTAAAAAAAGCTGATGAGCATAAGGAGACCCGAGTAATAGTTTTGACCGGAGAAGGGAAAGGATTTTGCTCAGGGTTAGACTTAAAACAAGCGGCAGCAGGAGAAGGGATTGGTGGTTCTGATTTAGCGAATGCCGGAGCAAGGCACTATTCAACGCGTGAGATTTGTACAGTAACGCTCCAAAGAATCGACACGCCCGTGATCGCTGCGTTGAACGGACCTGCTGCCGGTTATGGGTTAGATCTAGCTCTCGGTTGCGACATAAGAATTATGTCGGAGCGAGCAAAGCTAATGCCGGGATTTGCGAAGATGGGAGTAATCCCCGAAAGTGGCGGCACCTGGTATTTGCCAAGGCTTTTAGGCTGGGCGAAAGCATGCGAGATTGCGATGTTGGGCGAGAATCTTACGGCTAAGGAGGCCGAATCTTGCGGGTTGGTCAACAAAGCTGTGGCAGAGGAAGATTTTGAGAACACGGTAAATGAATGGGCGGAAAAAATTGCAGCAAATGCCCCGCTTGCTATCCAAGAAATGAAGAGATTGTTTAGGCATGGCCTTACCCAAGATTTTGAAAGCCACTCTCACCACGTCCTTATGTCCGTAATGAACCTTTTTAAATCTGAGGATTTTAAGATTGGTGTGAAATCCTTTGCGTCGAAAGCAGAACCTAAATTCTTGGGAAAATGAGTTCTCGCTTGCTCGATGAGGCAAAGATTTGTGATATGCTCGACCGATCAAACGTAGTGGAGAGTTAAAATGGCAAAAACCCATGATCATGAGATGGTTTCCATCTACCCTTTTACTGAGGATGAAGTTGATCAGTTGATGTC
>Ga0115011_10000598_pt1 | contig 28509 bp, 34 predicted proteins | sample TroAtlMetagenome_2_FD_88705 | JGI IMG/M metagenome (GOLD analysis project Ga0115011, IMG submission 88705) | Marine eukaryotic phytoplankton communities from Atlantic Ocean - Tropical Atlantic ANT8 Metagenome | ecosystem: Environmental > Aquatic > Marine > Oceanic | place: Tropical Atlantic...
ACGCACATTGTTGCGGCCCATGGTGCAGGATTAGTAAATCTACTTTGGTGCAAACCAGGAACAAAAGTAATTGAGATACAAGATACTAAAATGATCCATAAAAAAGTTTATCCAATACTCTCACACCACTTAGGATTGAAACATGAACTATATTTGGCAGACACAGTGCCAATAAAATTAGAAGACGGTAAAAAACCCAAAGGCATAAAAAGAATAAGTGATTTAATAAATTTTAAAATTGATATTCCGGACTTGCTTAAATATCTCGATTAACAATGAAAATTAAAGTAATTACATCCTACAAACCCGGTTGCTGGAACGAATATGCCAAGAAGGGAATAGAGTCAATGGCAGAACAGTTCCCCAAAGAAATAGATTTGGTTGTGTATGCGGAAGAGCAGAAACCAGAATGCAAGTACGACAGGATCAAGTGGGTCGACTTAAACACCGCTGAGCCTAAACTTACTGCATTCAAACAGAGACACAAGGATGATCCAGTGGCTAATGGAAAATTACAAACAAAAGTAAATGGCGTTCGAAGGGTTCCAGAACTACAGACACTTGGCGGTGCAGACAAGAATAAAGAATCTTTCTTATGGGATGCCGTACGTTTTTCAAACAAAGTTATTTGTGTTGTAAACGGACTACGTAATTCAGAAGGATATGACTATGTTGTTTGGATAGATGCTGACACATTTTCATTTCGACCAATACCTATTACGTTTTTTGAGACTTTGCTACCAACGGACACAATGGTCACGTACCTAGGCAGAGAAAATCCAACGCTAGGTGATGGTGGAAAATATCCTGAATGTGGCTTTGTTGGTTATAATTGTAATCATCCGGAAACACAGAATTTTATAGACGATTGGGAAAAACTGTATGTGACAGATAGTGTATTCAAGATATTGGAATGGCATGACAGTTACGTGTTTTGGCATCTCACAAAAATATACAGGAAAGAAAAAAATATTAAAGTCAATGACATAGGACGTTGGAAAGGTGTAAGAGGACATCACGTTTTCATAAACAGTGAACTTGGTTTATACATGGATCACATGAAAGGTGATCGTAAGACAAAAGGTAGCAGTACCAAAAAAGATCTCCGTCAATCACATGACGTTGACTACTGGAAAAAAATTCCGCCGGTATAAAAAACTATAATTACATATAAATGAAAAAGATTGCGTTCATCACAGGAATGACAGGACAAGACGGTCCTTACCTAGCAAAGTACTTGTTAGAGAAAGACTACAAAGTGTATGGTTTGGTAAAAAGATATAGCAATCCAAACTTTTCAAATCTAGACTACCTAGGAATAGAAAATGATGTTGATTTAATTACAGGTGACATTACCGATGATGCAAACATGAATCATCTAGTAAGGTCAATTCGACCACACGAATTCTACAATCTTGCCGCCCAAAGTTTTGTGGGTTCGAGTTGGGACTTGAACAAGCAAACAACAGAAGTAAATGCAATGGGTGTGTTGAATATACTAAATGCAATAGTTAATCAAAATCCACAGACTAGATTTTACCAGGCAAGTACCAGCGAACTGTATGGCAACGCAAATGACGAAGGAGTGCAAAATGAAAAAACTCCTTTCCATCCACGTTCTCCATATGGGATTTCAAAACTTTGTGCTTACTGGATGACTGTAAACTTTAGAGAAAGTTATAGCGTACACGCATCAAATGGTATATTGTTTAATCATGAATCACCTATCAGAGGTAAAGAGTTTGTAACAAGAAAAGTTTCAGACGGTGTTGCGAGAATTAAATTAGGACTTGCAAAAAAAATTACGTTAGGAAATCTAGAGGCAAGGAGAGATTGGGGATTTGCTGGAGATTTTGTTGAGGCCATGCACAAAATAGTTCAGCAAAAAGAGCCGGGTGACTATGTGGTTTGCACAGCGGTACAACACAGCATAAGAGAATTGTTGACCACTGCTTTTAGGACTGCAGAAATAGATGATTGGGAACAGTATGTTGAATCAGATCCTCGTTACAAACGTCCAGCAGAAGTGTTTGCACTTCACGGCTCATACGCCAAAGCAAAAGAAAAATTAGGATGGGAACCTAAAACCGAATTCAAAGACATGATTTCTTTTATGGTCAAAGAAGATATAAGGCGATTGTCTCATGATTTACGTTAGTTCTACAAACAGAAAACTTACTGAAAAATATATAGATTGGGCAGTTGCAGGACTTCCAACTTCTAAAAAACTTAAACCACTAGAAATAATAACAAAAAAGGATTGCACGAAAGCAGTCTTGCTTGGTGTACTACGTGGCACACATCTTGTCTACAGATGGGCCGAAAAAAATAACATAGATTTCTACTACATGGACCGGCCTTATTGGGGAGAAACACGGAACCACCCTTACTACATGAAGATTGTAAAAAACAATTTTCTTAAAAACTGGCAAGAAGATAGGCCAGACGATCGTTTCAAAAAATCTTTTCCGTGGCCAATTAAACCATGGAAGAAAGATGGAAAGAACATAATTGTATGTCCGCCATCAAACGCTATGAAGGAATTCCGTGGAGTACACAACTGGCTTGATACAACACTGAAAACACTAAAAGAAAATACTGACAGGCCTATTATTGTTAAAACCAAAGGATACAATCCAATCATAGGGGTAGATAAAAACGGTGGTTATGTTGTCTTAGGAAAAGACAATCAAAAACCTAGTGGGCCAATTGACTGGGATGACGCATACGCAATAGTAACTTACAATTCTAATATCACACTAGAAGCCACCACACGAGGAATACCGTGTTTCACAGATCCACATAATGCATGTGCACCTATATCAGAAACTGATTTTTCGAAAATAGAGACACCTAAATATATTGACCGAGAGCCGTTATACCATTCAATGGCTTACGGTCAGTTCACAGCAGAAGAGATGAGAAACGGTTATGCATGGAGAATACTAGATGAAAGTTGAAATATTTAGAAGAACAGTTAAAGACAGGCGTAGGGGAGCAAGTTGGGACCTACTGCAATACATGGCCGAGGGCGTGAGAGCATGCGGAGACGAACCTGTAATTGTTAACGAAAACATGACAGGGGCATGGAAAGAAAACGAAATGGAACCTACAGCACCAATTGGTTGTATGTTTGGGTATGGCGGAACTAATCAAAGACATCACACTAAAGGCAGAAGATTGGATCTCGTTGAACGTGCAAAGAAAAAAGGCATATACATTATAACATTTGATGGCGGACTTTTATCTAGTTTTGGTAATGTCCATGGTCCAGATCACCATTGGCGAGTATCGTTGTACTCACCTATGAACAACGGAAACTTTTTAAGTGACGACTCTCCTGCAGACAGATGGGAAGCGGCGAAGACCAGGTGGAATGTTAAGAGCGAACCATGGAGAAAATCTAATCAAAGCGATCCAATAATGTTTGTGCTACAACCTAAAGACAACTGGAGTATGAACGAACTTGATCCAATCGATTGGTTCCACAAAGTTTACGATAAACTGAGACCAATCACAGATAGAAAATTTATTGTGAGGCCTCATCCTAATCACGTAGTTGCAATGGAAAATCGTTTAAACGAATTCCCTGAGGATGTTGAAGTACACATTGGCCAGAAATATTTTCAAGGAGATGAGAAAAAGTACTACAGATTCCATTTCCAAGAAGCAATAACTAATTGTCATGCTGTTGTTACTCACAATTCTACTGCCAGTGTCGACTCTTGCGTTCGTGGAATCCCTACCTTTGTTACCTCAGATCTTGCAATTTGTTGGCCAGTAGCAAACACTGATTTAAACAACATAGAAACACCAAAATATCCAGACAGGACACAATGGTTATACGACCTTGGATATAAATTGTGGAGCGAAAAAGAAATTAGAGATGGAACGGTGTTTAAAAGATACAAAACAAAGTTGGGACTATAATGTGTGGGATATACGGTATAACCGAACACAATCCAAAATTTATTAAAAATTTTATAGATATATGTAAGCACAGAGGCCCTGACGGTTCGAGTGTTTGGCACAATGATAGCATAACCTTGGGTCATAACCTATTAAGCATAATGGGTGAACCAGGTAATGCAACACAGCCTTGGACAACTCCTAAAGGAAACAAACTTGTTTATAATGGAGAAATTTTTAATTACTACGAACTAAAAGAAAAACACAAAGATTTTACAGACACTTCGGGCTGTGACACTGAACTACTTGCTTGGGGATTAGATAAATTTGGATTGGCCTTTATTGACGAAATAGACTCCATGCACGGCTTTGCTTACTACGAAGTCAATAAGAATACACTTACATTGAGTAGAGACCATGCAGGCGTAAAACCTGTGTACTATGCAGAGATTAAAGAAGGATTAGTGTTTGGTTCTGAGATAAAAGGAATGTTAGATAAAGTTCCAAACAGTAGAACAATGGATAACCTTGCTGTAAGTTTTATGGCAAGAACTGGAATCAATGCTTTGCGAAATACTTTTTTTACAGGTATAAAAAAATTACTTGCAGGAGAAACAATAGTATACAATATTGCGAATAAAAAAATTGTACAGACTCACAGAGTACATATTAGACCAACAAGCAACAAACAATTTAACGAAGAAGAGTTTAGACAGAAGGTTAAAAAAACAGTAGAGATGTGTTCTATTGGTAGAAGAAAGATTGGTGTGTTCTTAAGCGGAGGCCTTGATTCAAGTGTGGTAGCATATGAACTTAAACAACTAAAAGGTGAAGCAAATACATTTACAAATAGAATGGAGCCAAACGTACGGGCGGATGAAGACTACAACAGTGATGCCAACTGTGCTAGTATACTTGCAAAACAAAATAGTTTTAATCACAAAGAAGTTGTAATCACACCCGAATCATTTATAGATAGTTGGGATCACAGCATCTACTACATGGAGCAACCTGTGTACAATCCTAGTATGTCCATGTACTGTTCAACAAATAAATTTTTATCTGACAACGAAATAATAGTAACAATGGCCGGGGATATGGGAGATGAAATACTTGCAGGCTATCCAAAGTATTGGAAAATGAAAAATCCAGAATGGTTAGAAAAACAAATAGGAAAAACAGAAATAGAAAGTTGGGACGATGTGCTGAGTCTTTGGCTGAACAGAATAAAACGTCCATTACAATTAACTAACAATCCTATAAGTGACGACATATTAATAAAAGAATTTCGTAAATGTTACTCGGGGGAACTATGGAATCCTAACGATCCCATAGGGTCACACATGGCCTTAGACTGTGTAGCACAGGTTCCAGAAGAGATGTTTAGTCGGAACGACAAATACGGAATGGCATACAGCATGGAAGGACGTTTTCCTTTAGCGACAAAAATGTTCATGCGTTATTGTCTGAGTATGCATACAGATCTAAAATTAGGTCCTAATAAAAACGATACCAAAATTTTTATTAAAAGAGCATACTTGGGTAAGTTGCCAAATAAAATTATTAACAAATTAAAAACCGGTTGGACCGTTCCTGTTGGACATTGGCTAACCACCAGCACTAGTGACAAACTAACAAAATTTTACAAGGAAAGAACAGGTGAAGAATCTAAACTTAATGTAACCAAGGCAAGTCAGAAAGCAGGCAAGGCACTAATACCTGCATGGATGGTGAGTGATTGGATTAAAAAATACAATATGAATAGGTAGATTAAATATTGATATTATGAAAATCAAAGTCATTACATCATACAAACCAGGCACTTGGGACGAGTATGCCAAGAGAGCAGTTGATAGTGTGCTAGAACATTGGCCAGCAAATACTGACGTGGCAGTGTATCATGAATCACAAACACAAGACATATTTGAACATCCGAGAGTGCAATGGCTAGACGCTCACAAAGTACAGCCTGAATTACTGAAATTCAAAAGCAAGTATAAGGACGACCCGGTTGCTAATGGTGAGATACAGGAAATACCAAACGGGGTGAGGAGGCCAGGACCTATGCCTGAAAAAGGCTCGTTTCAATGGAATGCTGTAAGATTTGCTAACAAAATATTCTGTGTTACACATGCAATAAAATCATCTGCTGGTTATGATTATGTCATCTGGTTAGATGCCGACACTTATTCTTTTAGACCTATGCCAGAAAATTTCTTAGAAAAGTTATTGCCCGAAGACAGCCTAATAACCTATCTAGGAAGGGGAGATAAAGACCCGGAATGTGGATTTGTTGGTTACAATCTTAGACACCCAGAAATACAAAATCTAACCAAGGATTGGGAAGAACTTTACATAAGTGACGAAATATTTAAACTTACATCAGGCTGGACCGACTGCTCATCGCTTATACACTTATCCAACAAGTACCAAAAGCATAAAAATATAAAAGTAAATGATATCGGACATGCTGGTGGAGTCAAAGGTCATCATGTTTTTATTAATAGTGTATTGGGACTGTACATGGATCATTTCAAAGGTAAAAGAAAAAAGTCTGGTACTAGTTGGAGAAAAGATTTTTGGCCACAATCACGTTCAGAGATAAAAGATATTGCACAACTGGATTATTGGAAACAAATTAAAAATTAATGAAACTAGAAGTTTGGACACAGTACGGACCGCTTAACTCAGAACCTATATTCAACGCATTTATAAAAAGTTTGCGAGATGCAGGAGACGAAGTTGTATTGAACAAGAGCAGTGATGCGGACGTGGCTGTAATTTGGAGTGTGCTATGGCTAGGCCGGATGCGAAACTACAAACAGATATGGCAGAGATACAGACAAGCCAACAAACCAGTCATAGTGCTTGAAGTTGGAGGACTAAGACGAAACAAAAGTTTTAAGATTGCAATAAATGGCGTTAATAGGAAAGCAGACTTTGCCAATCAAGAAGTCGACGATAAAAGATGGCATCTGTTTCGGCACGAACTTAAACCATGGAAACAGAGAGGACAGACTATAATGTTACTTGGACAACATCATAACTCTGAACAGTGGGCAGGAATGCCATACATGGGAAAATGGTTCGAATTACAAGTACAAGAAATAAGAAAGCATACAGATCGTCCAATACATATTAGACCTCATCCAAGGAATAATATTAGTTTCAACGTAAAAAAATATCCTAATGTAACTCTTAAAAATCCTATAATGGATACAAGCACAATAGACGATACGAATTTCAAAAACACACTCAAAGATGCTTGGGCAGTAATAAACCATAGTTCAAATCCTGCCATGGAGTCGGTCATAAACGGTATACCGGTGTTTGTGTCTGAGAGCAGTCTGTGTTATGATGTTGGCAATCATTCGCTGGCGACCATCAACAATCCTGACATGCCTGATAGACAAGCGTGGGCCAACAAGTTATCATACACCGAATGGTTTCCAGATGAAATAGAAAAAGGACTCCCATGGAGAAGGATCAAGAAAAGATTAGAGGAGAAATATTTAAATGGCCGACAGTAAAGGCGAGTTTACAATAGATAATTTGGCAGAGTTCCGATCACTATGCGATCACCATTGGGAAAGCACTTGGATACCTTATAAGGATTTTTTTGAAAATAAGTCGTGTGTTGATATTGGCATATGGAAAGGTATACTCAATGCAAAAGCAAAAAAAGATTTTAATTGTAAAACAACAATTGGTGTAGAACCAAACGAAATACATCTGTCTGATTGTGAAAAAATAAATCCTTCTACTAAACTTTATACCAGTATCGAAGAGTTACCACACATAATCAATACAGACATTGTTTTGTTACACGGAGTTATTTGTTTGATGGGCACACACTGGATACATGAATTAGAAAATTTGTTATTAAAAGTCAACTGTAAGTATATTCATATACGGCACCAAGGGGGAGATAAGTTTAATAATGCAATACCCACAGGAACTAAAAGAGAAACAAATAGGTACAATCTCCATTCATACAAAGACAATCCAACATCAGATGATATTATTAAATTTTTAAGTCCAAAGGGATTTGATCTAATGGATCAAAAAAACGTTAACATAAAAGATAGTATAATGATATTCCAAAGGAGAAATAGTTAAATGGAGATACTTCCAATAAAGTTTGAACCATATGTGGGAGAAACTGTAAACACAGTTCTTAGGATAAAGAACAGAAAAAAGACACAAGAAACTGAATGGTATCCTGATAAGGTTAAAGCAGTGCCAAGAGGAAATGCATATTGCATAGGCAACGGGCCATCTCGTAAAGGTTTTGACTTAACCCGATTGAAAGCATCAGGACAAACATACGGTTGTAATGCATTGTACAGAGACTTTATGCCAGACTTCATATTCTCTGTGGACCAGAAGATGTCCACGCAGATGGTGAAAGACGAAGTTGGATTGAAGACCGTACACTACGCCCCAGCCCTGGAAGTAAACAGAAAACAGAGCAAAGGCATGATAAATCTCATACCTAACAATCCACATTGGATATCAGGCAATCAAGCATTCTGGACAGCAGGGGTGCATGGACATAAGAACATATATCTCATAGGATACGACTTCAGAGAATATGGCAAGGGCAAACTGAACAACATCTACCAAGACACGGCCTGCTATGGCGAACGTAATGATGACACCATTTTCGATGGATGGTTGAAACAGTTTCGTGACATGCTAAAGATGAGGCCTTATGTAAATTATACTGTTGTTCATGACGATCCACCTGAATATATGAATCACCTACAGACCGGAACCGACTTGGGTAATAGTAAAGTTATAAGTTACGCTGAATTTGAAGAAGTACTAACACCTAGTAAGTCCTAGACCGGCACGTCTAAACTTTTCTCTCCATGCAAAGAAGTTAGTATTGTGATTTGAGTATGGATCTTTGAGCCAAGTCATCTGATACAGATGAACCATTTCGTGTGCTAGAGTTTCAATGAAGTCTTTCCATTTTGGAAACTTACAATGTAATTCTATATAATGATACACTTCAGTTTTATTGTACGGAATTATTCTTTGATCAAAAGTGCCTTTTCTGCATTTTCTATTGTCCCAATCTGCAACACATCTGCCCCAATCTTTATGTAGTTTTCTGATATGTATTCGAACCATTGGTAATCTGCTGTTGAACAACATCTTATTCAAGTATCTAAACCAGTTGTATGCTTGTTGCTCGGTTGGCTTAAAACCTACTGTGTTTTTATACCTAGTCGCAGTGTTTTCCAACTTGACTTTAAGTAGTTTCTTTACATTTACCGCTTTGTTCTTTACTTTTTTCATGGTTGACAGTTTTACCAGTTATGTTATACTATTAATAATTATCTAAAATACCATGACAGAAATGCACACAGATTTACCAAAAACTATTAACGAAGCACTTAAAATACTAGCATATAATGATTATTTTTGGGCCAACCCCTCAATGATAGGAAATACAGCCGTAATTAAGCCACACCCAAAAGACCAACAAACAGTAAGATCGCTGGCAGAATCACAATATGCATGGACAGAGAAACAGGCCAGATTAGCACTGGTCATACTCAAAAGATACCTGACCAAGTTCCAGGCACATGGTATGGACATCAAAAAATTACTAGACAACCCGGTGTACGACGAAGACTTCCGTGTGATAAGTTTTGACAAAGTGATAGAAAAATACACAGACGAGGATAATGTTGATAAGATAGAAATGAGATTTCCTTACAACAAGAAAGTAATACAACTGATACGTTGCATGAAAGACAAACGTGGTCTACCTGGAATGTATGCACTGTATGATGGTGAGAAAAAGAAATGGACTTTCTTACACAGCGACGTAACTGCTTACTACCTAACACTGATAGCAGTAAGATATGATTTCAAATTTATGGATGATCGTTTATTGAACGACTATGATGAGATTAAAAAAGAAATAACCGGTCACAGGAAGCCAACAGCAAGTCTAGTAGGTGGTGAAGTTGTTTTGAACGATGCACCTGTAACGTTACAGGAATATTGGGACGCCAATCTAAAAGACAGACCAGCGTTGCATCAATTAGATTCGTTGAAGAACTTTGGTATTAAATCAAACGGATTGGATGTGCCTGCACAAAACATTGTGGCAAAAAAGATAGCACACAACAACAATCCCATACTATGGATTGACTCAAAAACTTTTGCGAAGCACGAAGTTGTTAAAGGACTGATAGAGTTAGACTGTTTCCCTTTGTTGATGCCTGTAAGTGGAGATATACACATGGAAGAGGATGTAAGAAATTGTTGGGATTGGTTAAATGTTTTCAAATCTCATAACATAGATATTCTAAACGACTGTTCATGGGGATTCGATATAAAAGAACCAATGTATAAAAAAGACATTGATAAATTTTCAGACCAAAAACATTGGCTAGTGGACAACCAAAAGCCTGAAGAATTCTTTCAAAACCTATATGAGTTGCACCAGATGAGCAAACAGTTTAAATTGATAAGTGACAACACCAAAGTTATTTTTGTGCGTAATAGAATACCGAGGGCGTTGATCAAAAGCAAGGTAAAACCAAAAGCATCTTTGGTTGCCATAGGTGGAGGTCATTATTCCACAGGCACCGACAATCTAAAAAGATTACTTGAAAATCTTCCAAAAAAGTTGTATTATAGTGACTATCAGCCGAGTAGTTTGGATTGGCATGATCGTGTTATAGTAAAACTTTAGAATGAGCAGTTGTAAATTAGTAATAAAAGACGAAGTGAACGTGAAGTTCGAGAATCTATCTCTCGAATGGCGTAAGAGATTATCAAACAAATTCAAATACGAAATACCATACGCAAGGCATCTGCCAGCAGTAAAACTAGGAAGATGGGACGGTAAGGTTAGTTTCTTTGGACTTGGCGGCACTACATATCTAAATTTAGTTGATCAAATTATACCTATACTTGACGAGGGCGGTGTTTACATAGATGTTGTAGACCAAAGAGAGCAACACAACTTTGAATTTAAAACAGTAGACAAAAATTATCTATCACACATAACTTGGCCAGAAAATCATCCAGCGGCTGGACAGCAGATAGAATTAAGGGATTATCAAGTAGAAACAATAAACAAGTTTATAGAACATCCACAAAGCATACAAGAGATAGCCACAGGGGCAGGTAAAACAATTATTACAGCGGCGCTGTGCCAACTGGTTGAACCGTATGGAAGAACACTAACAATAGTTCCAAACAAAAGTCTAGTAACACAGACAGAAGAAGATTTCCTTGCTTGTAACTTAGACACAGGCGTATACTATGGAGATCGTAAAGAACTAGGCAGGTTTAACACAATAGCAACATGGCAATCGCTAAACGTTCTAGAAAAGAAAAGCAAAGACGAACACACAACTGACTTCTTGGAAGCAATACAAGGAATCAACACAGTTATAATAGACGAAGTACACATGGCCAAAGCAGATGTGTTAAAAAGATTGTTGACAGGGCCTTTTTCACATTGTGGAATACGTTGGGGGCTTACAGGAACAGTACCTAAAGCAGATTACGAATTTATGGGACTAAAATGTAGCATTGGCGAAGTGTCAAATAGAATACAGGCCAGCGAACTGCAAGACAAAGGTGTGTTGGCAAACTGTCATGTAAATGTGTTGCAGACACAGGACCATCCACAGTTTAAGACTTACAGCGAAGAATTAAAATGGCTAACAACAGATACAACCAGAATGACCTGGGTGGCCAAAACTATCCAAGACATCGCAACATCAGGAAATACACTAATACTTGTTGACAGGATATCAGCAGGAGAAATACTAGAAAAGAAGATTAAAAATGCAGTGTTTGTTTCTGGATCAACTAAAAATACAGATAGAAAGGAACAATACGATGAAATATCTACTGCAACAAATAAAATTATTATTGCCACATATGGAGTTGCCGCTGTTGGCATTAATATTCCTAGGATTTTTAATCTTGTTCTCATAGAGCCAGGCAAGTCATTTGTGAGAGTTATTCAGTCAATTGGACGTGGAATAAGGAAGGCCGAAGACAAAGATAGTGTACAGATCTGGGATATTACCAGCAGTTGTAAGTTTGCAAAAAGACACTTGGGGGCAAGGAAAAAGTTTTACAAAGAGGCCAATTACCCGTATAATATAGAAAAGATAGATTATGAAAATCCTTACACTAGATAACAAAACATACAAGTTAGAAAAAATACCTGAATGGGTAGATGAGAATCTTAGATTTGCAGTATTAGATAATTCAGATCCGGAAAATCCGGATTTTTTTTACATACCGTTAATATTCTTAGAGAGCTTCAACGCCCCGGCGGCTGTGTTAGATATTGGGCCATACAAAATAAAAATGCCATTGGATTGGAAGATGCTGATAGGTGAAGCAGGACAATCTGAGATGCACGTATTACCAATCACAAGCCTCAACGACAGAGGGTTTGATGCATTTACATTCAATCCGTTGTCTAGCCCTAAACCAGATTTCTATCCAATAGACGTTGTGGACATATACACAGAAGTAAAATGGTATTTTCCAAAGATCAAATCAGGACAGATGTTGGCTGTGCCTTTATCAAATGGTCCTAAACCAACGTGTGCTTACTTTGTAAAAGATATTTCAAGACAATGTGAACAAGTAGATTATGGCTCAGTCTGGTAGAAAAACAATTAAAATAGATGCGCCATTAATGAGGATACAGAACAAAGCAATATGGATGGATCAAGGTGAGTGGGCAAGGGACTTTTTTCATTGGTGCAATAAGAATAAATTTAAGATAACAGCCTACACACATTTACATGGAAAAATAAAATTGTCGTTCTTAACAGCAAAAGAATGTACAATGTTTGGATTAAAATATGCCAGCAGAAAAAAATAGAAAATTCTTTGATCTAAGAAACGGACTGAAAGCGGTAGACTTCAGGAACAAGGATTATTTTGACAGGATTGATGACAAGGAGAAATCTTTGTACTCCCCATACATGTTGATGAGATATGTTTCCAATGTGTCGTCAAAGGATCCGTTCTACATAGAACACTACATAGAGATGGTTAACGAGTGTGTGAACAAGCACTGTTTCACACTAGGGAAACACAAAAAATTATTATGGATACTAACCTCCATGTGTGGTGCAGAGACACAACAGTTTCATCAATGGATCAAACCCATGAAGCGTGTACCAAACAAGAGTCTTAAGAAACTGCAACAGATATATCCAACATGGAAAGAAAAAGATCTAGAAACACTAGACAAAGTAATAACAGATAGAGAACTAGAGGAATTAATAGAAGCACATGGCATCGACAAATAAATGCACATACTGTGGCAAAGAGTTTGCAAAGGAAAGAACTTTGCAAGTACACTTATGTGAACCTAAACGAAGATATCTACAACGTGATGAGAAGTGGGTGGTGAATGCATTCATGGTGTTTCAAAGATTTTATCAGATACATCAGCACAACTCCAAACCAAAGACCTACGACGACTTTGTGAAAAGTTCTTATTACAATGCATTTGTAAAGTTTGGTAGATTCATCATGCATATAAATCCGCTGTATCCAGACAAGTACATAGACTACGTGCTACACTCAAAAGTGAAATTGGATCATTGGTCGAGGGACGACCTCTATGAACTTTATCTAGTTGAAGCACTTAAGACGGAACCTGTGGAGGCCGCACTACAGAGAAGTATCACTACTATGATGGACTGGGCCACAGAACAAAATGCACAATGGTCTGATTATTTTAGACTTGTTAACACCAACAGAGCAGTGCAACACATACAACAAGGAAAGATATCACCATGGCTACTGTTAGGTTGCAGTGCAGGCAAAAGGATGTTAAAATCTTTTAACGACGAACAATTACAAATGATAGAAAAATTTATTAATACAAGTTTTTGGCCAAGCAAGTTAAAAAGTTATCCCGCTGACTTGATGCTGGTGCAAGACACAGCGAAGGAGGCCAAAATTGTCTAAAATAGATTTAGAGATAACAGATAATTTAGAATTTGAAGATGGAGATTGTGCAGTGATAATAAAACCTAACGGTGCAATAGGACGAGTAATAATGCCTCAAATGAATCAAGCAACATTAAAGACCGAAGGATACAGGAAACTACTTGACGTACTGGAAGTGTTGCAACCTGGTGCACGTGACAAATTAATTAAAAATCATCAAAAAGAAAAAGGAAGTGTACACTAATGCCTGACGTAGACATAGATTTCTTTGACCGAGACAACACACTAAAACTTTTCAAGCACACACCTGCTTCTATCTTTAAAGACGGTAAATCTGAAAAACACAAAACAGGTGTTTACTTTCATGCGGTACCGGAACATCCTGTGACAGGACATGCATCTTTGGATTATAAGAATGCAGAGGACAGAGGCTACTTCAAGATTGACTGTCTTAATGTCAACATCTACAAGGACGTGAAATCAGAACAGGAATTAGTAGAACTGATGATACAGGAACCAGACTGGGACATGCTCAAGGATCCAAAAGTAGTGGAGAACCTTTTTCACCTAAATGGCCATTTTGGTATAGTATCCAAACTTGAACCGCGAAATATAGAACAACTTGCGGCTGTACTAGCAATCATACGTCCTGCAAAGAGGGGACTTATGTACAAAGATTGGATAGACATAATGAAAGAAGTATGGATCAGACCAACTGATGGCAGTTACTTTTTTAAGAAATCACACGCAGTGGCATATGCACAGGCAATCGTAGTCCAGATGAATTTGATGAACAGAGCTAAATATAGTTTTGATGCACCATCAAAAAAATAAAAAGAAAAAATCCAAAAAACGTACTAAAAGAAACTCCGCTTCAAAAAAGGAACCATATGGCTATCAACCAGATAATCCTTTAACGATATATTATAAAAAGTATATTGAAGCAAATAACAGTTAGATAGGTCTTCTAACCAATTGTATAGTACGTCTCTTCACCCGTTTCTTTGAAATTTCAGAAAGTTTAACAGTGGGGCCATGCACTATCTCAACATCCTTAGCATTCAATGTTATCAACGTTGAACGGAAATATCTAAATTCGCCTTTTAAAAATATGTTGATTGGTAATTTACGATTAGATTCGTGCCACCAAGTCTCCCCACATTTTAAGTACTTCATTTTATCTTGGGGCATCATTAATCTACCATAATCGTAGAAACTGATAACATTGGTGTCCTCGTTCTGCACAATGCCCACATACTCCAAATCGCCCTTTCTAATCAGGCTTAGAAATGGGAACTTGTCCCTCAACGTGTTAAAAATTTCGTTCATTCTATATCTATAAATACTGTTAAATATGTATTATGCAAACAGTACAACGGTATTTAATAAATCAATTGGTAATAGCCTACATAAATGGTTATCACGGGAGGAACTCACAAGTGTACGATAGACGCCTAACACTGCATAGAGGGGTATCAAATCCAGTCACATTCACGTTCAAAAACGAGGATCAGAAGGCACAAGACATCACATCTAAAACTTACGAGTTCAACATGATCGATTCTGAGAGCAAGAAAGCAGTTCTTACAAAGACATTAAGCATACTTGATGATGGGTCAACAGTGAGCACAAAAGGCGATGCTAGTTGCACAATCACAGAAGGCGACCTATTACCACTAGATGCAAAATTCTACAACTTCTCAGTGCGTGAAGTAAAATCAGATGGTAGCAGAGAAATCACATACGCAGACACAGGATACGCGGCCTCCGGTACAATAGAATTATTAGATGGTGCATACCCAGAATTTGTATCAAGTACAAGTGTTTCAAGTTTCACAGGAACGGGTGGCCCACTGACATATACATCAGGATCTATAGATGCTAAACCTGGTATTAACAATAACAAAGCATTACACACGATTGCAGTTTACACTAAAAACTTCTCCGGAGCATTGAGAGTACAAGGCACAATGAACGCTACACCAAGCGACTCTGATTACTTTGATATTACCATGGAAGGTGCAGGATCAACTGCAAACTCTTTTACCGACTCTACTACAGTTACCAACTTCAACTTTACAGGTGTCTATCACAGTGTGAGATTCAGTTGGGGAAAAGACGATGTTGATGACAACACCGGCGTGATTGACAAAATCCTATATAGACAGTAAAATAATATAGATTATGAATCTTATACAGAATACAATTCTGACTAGTCTTCCTGCGAACAGAAAGAAAACACCAAGCGGCTGGATCAGTTTCAACGCACCTTGTTGTGTACACAACGGCGAGACTGCAGACAAAAAGAAACGTGGTGGAATAATGACAAGTGCTGATGGCACAGTCAGTTACCACTGTTTCAACTGCGGATTCAAAGCAAGTTATGTGATAGGACGCAAACTGACTTACAAGATGAGACAGTTCATGGGATACATTGGCATACCAGACGACACCATAAAGAAACTTGCCATTGAAGCCATGCGTGAAGAAGAGAGTGATGTGAAATATGAAAAGAAAAAATTTGTAACATTTGGAAAAAAAGATCTACCAAACAACACGAAACCATTAGACTCTTGGTTGGAGAAATACACAACAGGCACATTGTCATCTACAGAGCAAACCAGCATAGATAATTTGTTAACTTATTTGACTAGTAGGGGGATTGGTCCAGAGTGGTATGACTTCATGTACTCGCCTAGCAAGATATGGGACATATATCAAAGGTTATTGATACCGTTCTATTGGAGGGGAGAAATCGTAGGGTTTACTGGCAGGGTGTTTGAAGACTCACAGGCAGTAAAATATTACACAGATGTGTGGCCAGGATATGTTTTCAATATGGATGCACAAGACTGGACAAGGAAGTTTGTAATCGTTACTGAAGGACCGTTTGATGCTATATCCGTTTCTGGTGTCAGCATACTTGGTAGTGAGATAAATGATACACAGCGAGAGCTCATAGATGGACTTGGCCGACAGGTAATTGTTGTTCCAGACAGAGATGCACCAGGAGAAAAATTGATTAACCAAGCAACAGAATTTGGATGGAGTGTAGCATTTCCAGAATGGGACAAAACAGTTGGCGACGTGGCAGATGCTGTTATGAAGTATGGTAGATTGTTTACTATACAGTCAATATTGAACACCACAGAAACAAGCAAATTAAAGATTGATTTAAAAAGAAAGATGTATGCGTAAAAGACTTTTAGAAAATATAAATTACATTTTTTACATACCAGGTAGTGCAGGATCACTATTAAGTGTTCTCATGAAATCACAAATAGAAGAAGACTTTGTCTTTAATGGATTTGTTGATGATACTGCACACAATTATAATCACGATGCTATTAAAAACACACACGATTATAATCATTATTGTAATTTTAAAAAATCAAATATTGAACTTAAAGACCACCTAGAGAAAAACTTATGCAGTGATTCATTAACGCAACGAATATCTTTTCCTAAGTGGATCAGTGAGTTTGTTAAGTTAAAAGGTCTAAATTTAATTTTATGCCATATGGAAGATTACAGTTTGAAACTATTTAATTATTACAAAAAATTAGGTGGATCGCCACTAGATCCTCCTATAGATGAAAGTTATGATTTCAAAATTAATGAAAGACATGAGCACTACGAAACAATAATCTACATCAAGAGTCTCAACTGGATGATACAGTTGGAGAAAGAATACTTACACACTATTCCTACAATCAAGATAGATAACATATTGAAAAAGGATTTTCGCGAATTTAATAAAATTTGTAAAATCACAAATGCTTCTTTATTGGAAGAAATTATTGATCAATACAATGAAAAAAATAAACGAGATTTTAATATATTACCAAATGACTTTAAAAGATATTTAAAAAAATATCATAATAGTGTATAATTTACATATGGCTGACTACAACAATAACGAAACACAACAGCAGGCTAAGAACTATTCATTTGATGTACAGAAATTGTACATCGAGATGTTGTTAGCAGATGCAGAATCATTTGCTAGGGCACAGAATATATTCAATCCTAAATCGTTTGACCGTAAACTACAACCAATAGCCAAGTTCATCAAAGAATATATGGACGAGTACAAGGTCATGCCAGAGGTAGAGATAATAAATGCATCTCATGATATAAAATTAAAATCGGCGAAGGATCTAGATCCAAGCCATTTCAACTGGTTGTTAGACGAGTTTGAAACATTTTCTAGGCACAAGGCACTGGAGCAGGCAATACTTTCGTCAGCCGATATGCTAGAGCGAGGTGACTATGCTCCTGTGGAGGACATGGTCAAGGAGGCAGTCAGTGTAGGATTGACTAGAGACCTAGGCACAGACTACTTTGAGGATCCAAAAGGAAGACTAGAGGCACTCAAAGCAAACAACGGACAGATCAGTACAGGTTGGGGAAGTTTAGATAAGAAACTGTTTGGTGGATTTAACAAAGGTGAACTTAATATATTTGCAGGTGGCTCTGGTGCAGGTAAGAGTTTATTCTTGCAGAATCTTGCAGTTAACTGGGCACAGGCTGGATTAAATGTTTGTTACATATCTTTTGAATTAAGTGAACAACTTACTGCTATGAGGCTTGACGCAATGATGACTAATATTCCAACAAAGAAAGTGTTTCCAGAGATAGACAACGTCGAGATGAAAGTGAAGATGCTGAAGAAGAAATCAGGCAACTTGCAGATCAAATACTTGCCAAGTGGTAGCAATGTGTTGGATGTGAGAACATATCTCAAAGAACTAGAACTTAAGAACAAGAAAAAAGTAGATTGTATACTGATCGACTATTTGGATCTCATGATGCCAAAGAGCAAAAGAATAAGTCCAGCGGACTTGTTTATTAAAGACAAGTATGTGTCTGAAGAACTGAGGAACTTGGTTGTAGAGAAACAATGTGTTTTAGCAACAGCATCACAGTTGAACAGAGCATCTGTAGAAGAGATAGAGTTTGATCACTCTCATATATCAGGAGGACTATCCAAGATACAGACAGCGGATAATGTGATAGGAATATTCACAAGCAGGGCAATGAAAGAACGGGGAAGATATCAGATACAGTTCATGAAGACTAGGAGTTCAAGTGGCGTAGGACAGAAAGTAGATCTAGAATTTGATGTTGACAGTTTAAGGATAAGAGACTTGAACGAAGACGAATCTCAGAGCTATAACCAGCAAGGCAAGAATAAGATATACGATTCATTAAAGCAAACATCTAAAGTAACTGGTAGTGACACACCTAAAGATGCCGGGACAGGTGTTCCGGATCCTCGTAAAGGAGACACAATAGGTAAAGTAAAAGCCACAGTAGAGGGCGGTAAACTGAGACAACTTCTTAACGAACTACACTCAGATGAGGAACAGTAATATGAAATACCCATTAGCATACTCAACATGGGGCAAGGAAGAAGTAAAAGCAATCAAAAGTGTTATTACACAGACATGTACACCATGGGCAAACACGTCAAACAGTTTGAAAAAGAATTTGCAGAGATGTTTGGATCACCTCATGCGATAATGGTTAACTCAGGATCAAGTGCTAACCTTTTGATGTTAAGTTTACTCAAATGGAAGTACAAACTAACAGGAGATATCGTTGTACCTGTAGTGGGTTGGGCAACCACTTTTTTTCCTATTTCACAAAACGGATTTAAATTAAATTTTGTTGACGTTGATCCCAACACATGGAACATAGATGTAGATAAAATAGAAGCGGCGATCACACCAAACACGTGTGCCATTATGCCAGTTAACTTGTTAGGTAACAGTTGCGATTACAGTAAGATAATAGATATATGCACCAAACACAATTTATTATTAATAGAAGATAATTGTGAAAGTATGGGTGCAAAGTACAACGGATTATACACAGGAACAATAGGATTAGCAGGATCGTTTTCATTTTTCTTCTCACACCACATACAAACAATGGAAGGCGGAATGATATTATGCACAGATAAAGATGATGCAGACTATATGAGAAGTATGAGAGCACATGGTTGGGTTAGAGACTTGCCAGCAGACTCACATCTATATAAGAAAACAGGAAACGCATTTGACGACAACTTTATTTTTGCTACGCCTGGATACAACGTTAGACCATTAGAGATGAGCGGAGCAATAGGAACGGAACAACTTAAGAAATGGCCTGCAATAATGGAGACAAGGATTGCTAATGCACAACGTTTTGTAAACTTGTTTGGCAACCAGTCTTGGTGCAGGATACAGAAAACAATTGGCGACAGCAGTTGGTTTACGTTTGGCATGGTACTAGACGGAGCACTTAAAGGACGTAGGGCTGAAGTAGTAAAAGCGTTAGATGAAGAAAAAATACAGACAAGACCCCTTGCATCAAGGAACTTTTTAAAACAACCAGTGATGAGAGATTTAGATTTTATTGACAACAATGATTACACGGCCGCCAACGACATTCACGACAACGGCTTCTTTGTAGGCAATGGCAGTGTGCCTATTAAGGATGAAATCACTAAACTATACGAAGTGATATCAAGTTTATTAAAATGAAATCATTAACTATCGTAACAACATGGGGAACAAAATATTGGCCTAATCCTGTGCAACCGGGCCTGCAAAGCACAATACAGAATTGGCCTGAACATGCAAAAATATTAGCATACCCAGACGACATGTCACAACAACTTGACTTGCCTCGCACACAGTATTTTGATTTGTGCAAAGAACAACCTGTACTAAAAGAGTTCATTGAAAGAAACAAAGATAATCCAAGATTAACTAAATGGCAACCACAACAGTACAAATTTGAATATGATGCAATTAGATTTAGTTACAAAGTATTTGCCTGCATAGACGCATATCAAAAAACAAAACCAGATATGTTATGGTTCTTAGACGCAGACATAATAACATTTGAAAAGATTCCTATGTCGTGGCTTGAACACATTATCCCAGACAGTGCATTCACTTCTTACTTAGGTAGACCTAAAAAAGGATTCTCCGAAACAGGATACTATGCTTTCAATACTGCACACAAATACGCAGACGAGTTTTTCAAAAGATGGGAACAATACTATGCTGAAGATTTATTCTTTAACATACAAAAAGGATTCCTAAATCACTTCCCAATAACAGGTTACACAGACTCATTTACATTTGACGCAGTGAGAATTGAAATGGAACAGGCTGGTAAAATAAAGAACGAAGATCTAAACGATGGTAGATGGGCAGGTTCACGAAAAGCAAGGCATCCATTTATCAATTCAGAACTTGGACAATACATGGATCACATGAAAGGGTACGACAGGAAAGCACAAATGAGTTCAAAGAAAAGAGACCTTACTACAAAACAAACCCACCCATATTGGAAGACACTGAAAGACTAGCCTTGTAAATACGGGCATGAAGGTTCTTATTACAGGTTGCCAAGGATTCATTGGTAAAAATTTAGCACAACATCTTAAGAAGCAAGGCCACTATGTGGTAGGAATAGACAAGACTCTCAAAATTGGAGACCCGGTTTTTGTTAATGAGTTTGTTGGCCACGACATGGAGCAGAGAATATCTATAGATAACGATTTTGATAGAGTGTATCACTTATCAGCAGATGTACCAAACTCCAAAGGTGTTGGAGGCAATCAACTAACAACAGGAAGAAGCAATCCCATACAAACAATACAAGCAATGGACTTTGCGGCAAAGAACAAATCACATTTCATATATGCGGTGTCTGCCATGATATACAACACAGAACACCAAGGACACAACGGGCCGGACCTAAACGAAGATGAACACATATGGCCAGCACAACCGGCAGGAAACATTTATGGTATGGAGAAACTTTATAATATGCAGTTAGCAATTGAATACGCTAAAGCACATGATATGAAAATTGCTTTACCTATATTCCATGCGATGTACGGACCACACTGCGACATATTTCAAAATTCAAAAGTGGTTGCCGCGATGTGTGTTAAGATATTAAATGCGTCAGACCCAGGCGAAATAGAAATTTGGGGTGATGGAACACAGATTAGATCATTCTGTTATATAGATGACCTAATGATAGGACTTGATAAACTTATAGAAAACAATGTTCATGTTCCAATTAATATGGGTTCCGATGAAGCAATTACAATGACACAACTTGCAGATATGTTAATAAAAATATCTGGTAAAAAAATTGAAAAGAAATACTTGCCGGCCGGGCCTGCAGGCTGTATGAGAAGAAATTCTGATAACACTAAAATAATGAAACTCACTGGGTGGAAACCAAACTATCCATTAACAGATGGCTTACGCAACACATATGAGTATGTTAAAAGTCAAGTAGTGGCTAAGGTCCTTTAAGCGTAAATTACCAAAAATAGCGTAAATTAGAAAATAACGCGAAGCGTTAAAAAGCGTAAAGCCGGCCTGCCCTTCTTTGAGCTGACCGACTTCACTATGTTATAGAAATTAAAACTTAAATTTTAATCCTGCTGACATTCCAGTAGTGTCTACTGAAGTTCCAGTTTTATCTGCGAACTCGTATCCAGCGTACAATGAGAACGACTCAGTTACGTCATGCGTAACACCTGCCGTTGTGTACTTTGTGCCATCCTCGATTTCACCGTAACCAACAGCAAACGTAGTTGCGTCGATTGTGTGATCCACAGTGATTTCATTAGCAGTAACGTCTGTACTAGCCGCCGCTACAAAGTCTTTCTCTGTGTGTGCAACGTTAATGTTAGTAGAGTCTGACAGTGGAACTGTTACACCCACACCGTAGTACTTCACTTCATTAACCTTGTCATCTGTCATTGCAACACCAATATTGGCGCCACCAATGGGCATAGTTGCCGCTGTTTCAAAAACGTCAACGCCGTCTTTACCTGTGTCGCCATCAACTTTGATTTGTGAATCAAAAGTGATACTACCTAGGCTAGTAGAGTACTGTACCAAGTGACTGTCTCTGCTGAAAAGTTTTTGTGATGCTCCACCACCGTATTCTGGGAATACGTCAGTTTTGCTAGTCACAGCACCTTTGAACACAGAGTCCATTCTACCTGCTTGTACTTTACCTGCAGATCCTTCAACACCAGCGTATGCTAGTTTTGAATCGAACGGGTTTGATCCCGAGTCGTCAGTGTCAACGCCTACTTCTATACGTGCGAATCCTCTGATGCCATCTGTTAGATCGTCAGTTATGTTTACACCGATCGAACTACCGTTGTCTTCTGCTTTCAGGATTTCTTTTCCTGATGCGTTTTCATCATTACCAATCCTGTAGTTTACACTACCGTCTATAGTAATTTCAGCCGCTTCTGCCGGTGCTGGTTTTAGCACTGACCATAATCCCCATGCCACAAGCACAATAGCCGCACAAAGGGTTACTTTTTTCTTAGTCATTTTCATAGATTGCTTTTCTCCTGTATCTATATGATTAATATGCGATCACTGGCCTAGCGATCGCTCTGGATTGTAAGACATATTTATCAAAAATGCAACCGTAATATGTAAATAATATTACCAGAGAAACTTTACCGGCCTCCCAAAATCGCCATAATTACCTACACATGGAGACAGTATGGGAATTCACTACGATTACAAAAGCACCCGGGATGAAAAGAAGTTGCGTAAAGAACAGAAGAAGCAACAGAGACGCAGTCAAAAAAGTCGTGTGGCAAAAACACAAGAACACACAATTCCATTAGACCGTCCAATCACCCTGGATGACTTAACGAATCCGGACAGGAATGATTAACAAGCGATTATTTGAACACTACGGCATAGACGTTGATAAGAACTTGCAGATCCAGACAAGATGTCCGCGGCCATTCGACACAGTGCTGATAGACAAGCAGGGCAGTTGCTACGCCTGTGAGTGCCAGAGTTGGTTGCCACAGAGTATAGGAAATCTGCAGATACAGGACTTGTCTGAAATACTGCAATCCAAAATGGCAGAACACCTGCAGTCATCCATCACGGATGCCACGTATCGATATTGTAACAACAAGCAGTGTGCATGGTTGCTGGACAAGAAGAATCCACCACCATGGCAGACACAGTTGCCTGAAAGGAAAATTAAGCACCTGCGACTGGCTATAGATGATTCGTGCAACCTAAGATGTCCGAGCTGTCGCAAGAGCCTGATATTCCACAAAGAAGGGTCGGCTTACAAACTTGGCATTAGACTCGCAGACAAGATCAATGAATGGCTGTACAACTACAAACATCCGCTACAGGTACACATAGGATCAGATGGTGATCCATTTGCCTCACACGTGTACAGACACTTCATGGAACAGACACCCGAAAGAGACAACATCAAGTACAGCATACTGACCAACGCACTCATGTTTAAAGAATTTCACACACGGGTACCTTATGTGATTGACAACCTACAGGAAATAGGAGTAAGCATAGACGGTGCGTCTAAAGAAACATATGAAAAATTGAGACTGGGCGGTAAATGGGAAAAAGTCCTAGAGGGACTAGAATGCATATCCAAATTAAAACAAAAACACAATTTTAGATTCATACTGCATTTTGTGGTACAGAAAGAAAACTATCATGAGATGGAAGACATAATAGATCTTGGCCGGCAGTACGGCGCTGACAGAGTGTGGCTCAATAGAATCACAGACTGGCAAACGTTCAGTAACTTCAGCAGGCATGATGTTGTTGCACCGGAACATCCAGAGCACAGCAAGTTCCAAAATCAATTTGCAAGAATAAAAACAACAGACAACTTTGTGGAGTATGCCACACTAGAATGAAATATAGAATTAAAAGACTAGACTTCAATGTTGCTTATGCGTGTAATCTTTCCTGTAAAGGTTGCATCAGTTTGAGTGACTTTGATCGTAGAGGTGTAGAATCTTTAAAAGACATTAAAGAGCAATGTGAAACGTGGAGCAAAATATTAGACCCATCTGTTATATCAATTTTTGGTGGAGAGCCTTTATTACATCCAAGAATAAAACAAGTGCTAGACTTAATAAGAGAGTCTTGGCCTAACGCATTAATTAGATTTATAACTAACGGATACTTGCTACGTAGATACGATCCTGAAATGTGGTTTACATTTGGTTCACTTGAAATGCAAGTTAGCATACACAGACAAGATCACGAACCACTAATAACAAAAGAGATTAAACGTATTGTTAAATGTAGAAGTGATTGGTCAACTACAAGAAGTAACGTTGACAGACACAGACAATTAGAATTACATAATAAAGACTTGACAATTTATAAAAGTAAATTTAAAACATTTGTTATGCCTTATCGTTTAGAAAACGGAGAAATAAAACCATTTAAAAGTAATCCTAAAAAAGCACACAGCATTTGTGGATCACCCGATGTGCCAATTTTATATCGTAACAAGTTATATAAGTGTGCACCTTTGCCAAATATATTAGAACTTGATAAAGGTAAGCATTACAAATACAAAGGAGTAGAACCTAATGGTGATGTGGAAGGATTAGTTAAAAAAATTAATAAACCCGAAGCCGTATGTTCTATGTGTCCTGAAAGTACAAATCATTCAATAGACCATTTTAAAAAGGAAAACGTTCGTGTCAAAGATATTGATTAGTGGTTGTGGAATGTCGTGGTCTAAACAAGAAAGACCCACATGGGTCAATGTTCTTAAACTATGTGGCGTTGACATTGACGACCAAGCGGGTCCGGCTATCAGCAACCAACTGATACTAAACAACATGATAGAAAGTGTTATGAATAATGACTACGTCCAAGCAATATGCCAACTTACAAGCACAATGAAACTTGACGTAGAACTAACAAACGAACAGAGAAAAAAAGTTGTAGAACAAGATACTATTAGAAATTTTACCTACAATAACTATTGGCCAAGCAGTAGCAGTGCGGAACACAACAGCAAAAAATTATACTACGAATACTTGTATAGTCCAACAATTGAACAAAGCGATATAATTTATAAATGGTTATTATTAAAGAAACTTTGCAATGAAAAAAATATAAAATTACATACAGTACTTGGATATAAAATAAGGTGGACTAATCAAAAATACAAACTAATAGATACTAATCATGATTATTATATTTGGAATGATTATACACTAGGCGAATATTATGCACTACACGATCATTCTGTTGGTGAAAAAAATACTGTGCCTAACAAATATTTTCACATACACTTGGCAAGAAAGTTTAATAATGACTTTCTCCATTTACCAATCGAGGCAAAGTTAGAAAAGTTTCATGACTAAAACATTATTTGTTTGCTACTATCACGGTTGCCGTGGAGAAGGATTAACTTATAAAATTTCCCAACACAGTTTTTTTAAAACACTCGAAGCCGAAGTTGTTGGCAGGACTGTAATAAAAAACGAGTTCTTCAATAAAAAATTCTTAAACAGTTGGATGCCTGATATGTCTTCGTTGCCTGTGCCAACTGAAAATATTGTTGTACCTAGCCATTATTTCTATGAGGATATAGCGAAACATTTTCCAGATGCATCATATGTCAGCATAGATGTTCCAAAGGACATAGACACAGCAAGACAAAAATTACACAACAGGTTCAACACATACCAGACAGACAATTTACTTGAGCTAGTAGGTGAATGTGAAAACAGAGTACGCGAGTGTAATCCAAACGCAAGTAAGCAAGAAGTATTTGAGTTTGCATCTAAGATATTAAAAATGAAAGACGTAACCTTTGGAGATATACGTTGCCTGTCTAGAGGATTAGAACCAACAGACGAGAACAAACAAAAACTTATCAATGAATGGCACCCTGGCCCGTTGTCTACTGAGGCCGTTGAGAACACACTTGTAATTCCGTTTGAGGATATAGATAAGATTAATGTAGATGATATTGTTGATTACTGCAACAAGTCTAATGGTTCTTTGTAAAAACAAAAACTGAACTGAAGCCTCGGGAACTTGGCAGTCTTTCCAATCTCCACAGTGTGTAGTATGTCCGAACGTAACACAATTGGTTTTGTACATTCTACTCTGTCTATTTCGTATGCCCAGTCGTCGAACCAAACATTGTAAGTGCCTTCTGTATTCAATACAGGAAAATTTATTTTTGCAATAACAGGTGGTTCATCTTTGTGTATGCTTGTATGGATTTCCTCATTGAGTATTGTATAACTCATATCTCTAATTTTTAATCCTAAACTATCAAACCACGCCTTTGTTGGATTGTTTGGTATTGATAGATAGTTTTGTATTTCTTCCCTGGTTAGGCTATTCCAGAACTCTGTTGGTTTTTTGTGGGCAGTGATTCCTACATAATAACCGTAAAGGCTATCTGAAATTTTTTGTTGCGTTTTGCAATCCAGGATATGGTAAGACTTCATTGTGCATATTTAAATACTGATGCTCATGAAAATTGCAATTACTGGACACAAAAAAGGAATAGGCAAGGCGTTTGCAGAACAACTGTCTGCACGTGGTCACGATATTACAGGCATATCTCGAAGCGATGGAGAAAACATACGTAGGACTGCACACACGGCCAGTTTAATTGAACCTTGCAAGTTGCTTATAAACAATGCTATAAGTTTTTATGCACAAACAGAACTTCTATTTGAAGTTTGGCATAGATGGTCTACAGCAGAAGAAGTGCATCACATCTGGAACATATCGACCAAACTGTGTGAACTAGACCACGACATAGATATCAACGGTCTGACTATGAGAGAATCCATGCAATACAGAAATCAAAAGATGGCTCTCGAGTTAGCACATCAACAACTGAATGCACAACCTAGTAATATTAAAATGTCACTAATACGTCCAGGAAGTGTTAACACACAAACATTTAGTGAAGCAAACAGTGTATCTGCTGAAGAATATGTTAAAGGAGTATTAGATGCTTACCCACTGGAATAAACTTATTAATACTGACTGTGCTGTTGTAAAAATAGGAGAACATTATGTTTATCCTATTTTTAGAAATGCTTCAACTAGTTTATTTGATGCCGCAGACGCAACGTTAGTAAACACAAAAATAAAAAAATGTAAAGACATACATATTTTTTTACGTGATCCAGAACACAGATTTATATCTGGAATTAACGAATACTGCTTACAAAATAATTTAGAAGTAGAGAAAACATGGCACGAAGTGTGGGAAGGAAAATTAATTGATAGACATTTTGCTCCACAATGGTTATGGCTTTTGCACTTATACAAATATTACAAAGGTGATGTTGTGATAAAACCTTTTGTTTCAATTAACAACTATTGTAAAGTTCATGCACACAAAACTAGAATTAAAAAAGAAGCAGTTGCTCTACTTCACGACTTTGTTGCTGTTGACTACGAATTACTTAAACATACTAACGAAAAAATAAAACTTGAATTCTTAATTAAGGAATATAAAAATGTTTTGTCCAAGACTTAATCACTTTGTAAGATTAAACCAAGAAGGCACAATAGGTAAGTGCGGACATATGGTAAACCCAGTTGGGTTCAAAACATTTAACGAGTTAGACAATAGCAAATGGTTAAAAAGTTTAAAAGACACAATGGCAAAGGACAAATGGCCAGAAGAATGCAATCGTTGTAAACAAACTGAGGAAATAAACGGAACTAGTATTAGAACTAAAAGCATCGACAGACATAAACTACTACATCACTTTAAAGAAGATTATCTAGTTGTAGGCGGAGT
>Ga0115011_10000600_pt1 | contig 28492 bp, 18 predicted proteins | sample TroAtlMetagenome_2_FD_88705 | JGI IMG/M metagenome (GOLD analysis project Ga0115011, IMG submission 88705) | Marine eukaryotic phytoplankton communities from Atlantic Ocean - Tropical Atlantic ANT8 Metagenome | ecosystem: Environmental > Aquatic > Marine > Oceanic | place: Tropical Atlantic...
AAGAGTCAAAACCGGTTACACCCACCAGATTTTGACGCACTGACACTAAACCCCGTAAAAGTGGTTTGGAGGTAACAGGACAGATCGTACAAAACTGTTACAGATTTCTTTAGCTCCGAACTCAAACTTTATAAAATAAATTCACTGGACATTCCTGCTATTTTCACATTGGATCGTTTTATATGTCACAACGTATATGCTGGCTGATATTGCTTTTATCACTTGTCACATCCCAGCTAAAAGCAAAACCTAATGTTGTATTTATCTATACAGACGACCAGGCACCATTTGCAGTGAACGCCGCCGGGGACTCGCGATTCATTACTCCCAATATCGACCGCATCTTTCACGAGGGCGCACACCTTAAAAACAGCTTTGTCACAACGCCCGTCTGCAGTCCAAGTCGAGTCGGCCTGATCACCAGTCGTTATGGCAGCGAATTTTCCATCACCGACTGGATCAACCCCGGCAATGAAAAACAACTTGGGCTTCCTAAAGATGCCTTAACGTTTCCTGCATTGTTTCAAAAAGCAGGGTATCAGACCGCGTTGTTTGGAAAATGGCATCTTGGAATTCAAGACCACCAACATCCTACACGATTTGGATATGACCAGTTTGCGGGCATCCGTGTTGGAGGCTGCCCCCCGAAAGATCCGACGATGGAAACTCTCAACGGAGAGATTAAGAAAGTAATGGGTTACACGTGCGACATCTTCACAGACCACGCTCTGGAATTCATCCAAGCCAATAAAGACGCACCATTTTTATTGAGCCTTCACTTTAGAGCTCCTCATGCAGCCTGGCTGCCCGTAAGGCCGGAGGACTGGGAGCCGTTCAAGGATTTAGACCCTGACATTCCTAATCCTGATTTTCCAAATTTGAATGTAACTAAAGTAAAACAACAAACACGAGAGTATCTCGCTTCTGTAAAAAGCGTCGATCGAAATGTTGGACGTATACTTCAATTACTTGAATCGCTTGCACTGGAAGACAATACTATCGTGATTTTCACGAGTGACCATGGATACAATCTTGGAGAACATGGCGTCTGGTACAAAGGCAACGCCATTCGGATTCTGACTAAAAACCCTCAACCACGTTGGGAACACATCCCTGCTAACCGACGGCCCAATCTCTGGGACACCTCACTACGTGTACCAACAGCCATCCGCTGGCCCGGAGTCATTACCCCGGGAACAGTCCACACGGAAACGTTTTCCAACCTCGACTGGTTCCCTACCTTACTGACAATGGCCAACATTAATCAACCAAAAACAGCAGTCCTACGAGGAGAAGATTTTACTCCTGTTTTACGGGGGCGCAGAACAAAGTGGGACTCAAGCATCTACCTTGAATACAGCATGCATCATGGCGCTAAAACTCATATGCGAGGTATTCGTACGCCGGAATGGAAGTTCATGATTGACTTTGCGAATCACGGCCGCCTCGAGCTCTACCACTTAAAAGATGACCCCGATGAAACAACAAATCTGGCTCAGTCTAAAGACGCTAAACATATCGACATGCGCCACGATCTAATGACACAGGTCAGGGAGCACATGCAGACAGTCCATGACCCTCTTTTAGCAACACTAGAATCTTCTACTCCGGCGAAAAACCCATGAAACAACTAATTACCATACTGACCCTGTTTACAACGGTTTTAGCGATGGGTGCAGAACCGCTTGAAATCGGATCGGACCTTCAGTTGCTTTGGGATGATTCCCTTATTGAATCGCGCGTTAACGGAACTTTCAAATACCATCGCCCGGTTCCTAAAGAGGTCGCAATCACAACGGATGCTTCCTGGGAGGGTAATGTCAGTGCTTATTTCACTTTCCTACAGGACGGAAATGAGTATCGTGCCTATTATCGAGGCTCCCATTATGACACGCAAAATAAGGTTGTGACGCACCGTGAAGTGACCTGTGTTGCTATAAGCCAAGACGGGATCAACTGGACAAAACCGGATTTAAGAATCTGGGATTTTGATGGTAGTAACAACAATAACATCGTTTGGGATGGCATCGGGACCCATTGCTTCACCCCGTTTCTTGATGGGAATCCAGACTGTCCTCAGGAAGAGCGTTACAAGGCAATTTCACGTGGCCGATATGTCTCCGGTAATTTCCAGGTACCCGATCGCCAAAAGGGTGTCGTTGGATTGTATATGTTCACTTCACCTGACGGGTTGAACTGGACATTGAGAACTCCGGAGCCTGTTATTACCGACGGCGCCTTCGATTCACAGAACCTAGCTTTTTGGGATACCGTCAAAAACAAATACGTTTGCTACTCCCGGCTTTTCGTGGATGGCGTGCGAGCCATCCAGTATTGTGATTCGCCGGATTTTTTGAATTGGAGTAAACCCGTCCCGATTACTTACGAAAACGACTATCGTGAACACCTATACACGAATGCCATTCAACAATACCCTCGCAGTCTCGGCGTATATATCGGCCTGCCAACACGGTACCTTCCCAAGGAGAGCTCGCGGGTTGAACCAATTTTCATGCATAGTCACGACGGGCTTAAGTTCCATCGCAACCAAAGTCCTTTTATTCCGGAGTCATTTCCCAAAGAGCGTTCCGGGAACCGTAGCAACTACGCCTGTCACGGAATACTCTCTCTCCCACATAGTAAGAAAACCTTCAGTATTTACGCGTCGGAAGCTTATTACTCAGGAACCGATTCACGGGTACGACGTTTCGAAATCCGAAAAGATGGATTCGTTTCACTCTCCGCAACGGGGAAAGCGCAGATCATTACCAAACCTCTCGTATTCGCAGGGAACACTATCTTTCTGAACAGTCAAACACGGAAAAATGGTGCCATCACGATTGATTTGCTCGACGAAAACGACAACCCCATTCCCGGCTTCACTGAAACTGACGCTATTCAATTGCAGGGAGACTCGATTCAACATAAAGTCGTTTGGAAACAAGAACGCACCTTGAAAGAACTGCGGAACAAGGTCGTTAAAATACACATCACTTTGACGGACAGCGACATTTATTCGCTGCAAATTAAATAGTATGCCACGAGGCTTTCTGTCGATTATCGTCTTGCTAACAATCACACCTTCTGCGGAACGTGTCCGAGCAGATGACAATACGTACCTCGAACAAATTAAGCCTATCCTTAAAACACGCTGCTATGCCTGTCACGGTTCTCTAAAGCAGGAAGCTGGAGTGCGTTTGGATACTGCTGCAAGTATCAAACAACTGACCGATGACGGGCAAACGTTATTGACGCGAGTTGCTTCCAAAGACACGGAATTACGCATGCCTCCCGAAGGTGCACCTTTAACCCCGGGTCAAATCGAAGCGATTCGTCATTGGATCTCACAAGGAGCCCCCGCACCAAAAACCGAGGCCCCCGAACAACCACCCCAGAAACACTGGGCCTTCGTCTCTCCGATTCGTCCCCGATTGACGACGTCTAAGTCGCCCATCGATGAACTAATCGATCGACAGTATGTCCGGCAGGGTCTTGGAAACAAAAGAACTCCGGCTAAAGCAGAAATTCTACTGCGACGAGTCTATTTAGATCTCATCGGAATCCCTCCCACACACGAGCAGATCAGCGAGTTTATCTCTGGTGAGACTACGTATGACGCTATCGTTGAAGACCTGCTTTCTTCACCGCTCTTTGGGCAACGCTGGGCTAGGCACTGGATGGATATCTGGCGATATTCGGACTGGTATGGCCGAAGACAGCAAAATGACGTTCGTAATAGTGATCCCCAGATCTGGCGTTGGCGAGACTGGATTATTAACTCACTTAATAACGACAAGTCCTATGCTAGGATGATCGAGCAAATGCTGGCAGCGGATGAGCTCTACCCGGAAGACGAAGATGCATGGCCTGCGACTGGCTATCTAATCCGCAGCTACTACTCACTCAACCCCAATGAATGGATGCGTCATAACGCTGAATATACAGGCAAAGCATTCCTTGGTCTAACATTTAACTGCGCGCACTGTCATGATCACAAATATGATCCGATCGCTCATGATGACTACTTCCGATTACGTGCCTTCTTTGAACCAATCGGAATTCGATCCGAACAGGCTCGTGGTGAGGAGCGACCACCAGAATTTCAGCCATACGACTACGGTGGGTCCCGCAAAGCCATTAGAGTCGGTTTAGTACGCATCTTTGACGAGCAACCAGACCGCCCCACCTTTTTTTACCGTGGTGGAGACGAGAGAAACGTAGACAAGCAACGCGGAACACTCGAGCCTGGTGTGCCAGATTTTCTAGAACATTTAATCCCGCCCATCAAACCCATCAACCTGCCCGCTGTCTCGTGGTACCCGGGACTCCGCGATTCTGTTAGGCAATTTGAACTGAGTAATGCTCAAACCAAAATACTAAACTCCCGCGAAAAACTCGATTCGCTCCAATCCACAGCCACCCCCAACAGCTCTTTCCTACAGGATAAGCTTGCAACGGCAAAATTCGATTACCAACAGCTTGTTGCTAAAGCGAAGGGAAATGGAGCGGTTGCAGCTCTTGGCGGAAATAAGTCTCTTTATCTAAACGCTGGACAGGGTCGTCGAATATTCCATCACGACCTAAAAGATCTGAAAACTGTTGTAGAGGGTACCACGATCGAGTTTGAACTGCAGATTCTTAAAGATAATCACGTTAACTTCCAACTAGCTTATGATACCCGTATCCACCGCACGGCCACCTATATCGCCTTTGAAAAGGGTACCATACGTTCCTATCACCCCGGTGGATACAAAACGCTTCCAATCGGAACCTATGCATACGAACAGGGCGAATCTCGATTTCACGTAAAGTTTACTCTGCACCCGGCGACAGATACCACCGAAATTAGCGTAACTACCAAAACCAACGGGGGGAAAGTCGTTCAGACGATTCCAACCATCACGGCTGCTCTCAATGGGTGGGATTGTACTAAAAACGATTGCCAACCAATTACCCTCGATTGCCGCTCTGGCACAATCGCGATCTATGATGACATTCGCATTCGCACTCCAAACGAAACACCACTCACTTTCGACTTCGAGGCGGCAGCTTACCTACCGGGCGCTGACCCGAATTCGGTGGAAGGGTGGCGACTGGCATTAGCCGAAAAAGACTCTAGTTCCAACATCCTCGACGTACTCCCCACAAAAGAGATTTTGGTGGCTCGGGAGGCCTTCAACACTGCGCGGGGAGCTGTTGAATTTGCCGACCTGCCGATCAGGTTCACAGAGGCTGAACTCGCGGCAAACAAAGCTAGATTGAAAGCACTTAACGCGGTACTTAATGCTGATGAGGTCCGCTACCTTCGTGAACCACCACCAGATCAGGAAGTACTAGATACCTTGATTGCAGAAGTTGTTAAAAAACAGCATCAAGCAACAGTTCTCAAAGCTAAGGCAAACTTATTTAAGGCCCAGCTTAATTTACAAGAATCAAGGCAATTAGCCAGCGATGACAGTACACGTTCTTCCAAAATTGATGCCGCTGAAAAAGAGATTAAAAACACCCAATCGATCATTAAAGAACTAGCGAACCGTGATCTCACAGCTTTAGAAGATTACGAACATTTGAGCAGCTTCGCACCCAAAACAAGCACGGGTAGACGGGCGGCCCTGGCTGGTATGATTACCAATCGAAAAAACCCGCTCACCGCACGCGTCGCCGTCAATCATCTTTGGACTCGCCACTTCCAAACACCACTCGTATCCAGCCCCGCAGATTTTGGCCGGAATGGTTCCCATGCCGTTTTCCCGCAGGTTCTCGATTACTTAGCAGTACATTTCATGGAAGCCAACTGGAGTTTAAAATCACTGCACCGGGCAATTGTATTAAGCGAAACCTATAAACAAACCTCTCAACAACAGCCTTCAATAGAAAAACTGGCGCCGGAACTATTACCTTGTTTTCCTCACAAACGGATGGAATCTGAGATGGTCAGAGATAGTATTCTGGCTATTGCCGGTACCCTGGATACCACTCCCACCACTAATCCACTGAGTAACAAGGATGCGTTAACAACATATAAACGCAGTATTTACTATGAAACGTACCCTGAAGATGGTGGCAATAACGCTCTAGGAAGATTGTTTGATGCCCCAAGCCCTACGGAATGCTACCGCCGCACCACCACCATCGTACCGCAGCAGGCGCTCGTGCTCAGCAACAGTGACTTCATTCACAATGCAGTGAAGACACTTTACCAACGTATTGAGCGGGACCATCAGGCAACATCCAATGATGATTACATTGAGACGGCCTTCCTGCTTATTTTGGGACGCTCACCGTCCCCACAGGAAACAGCCATTGCCACAGACTTTCTCTCCGGAACCGGTGAAAGGTCGGATCTGCGAGCCGCATTACTCCGGGTTTTATTTAATCACAATGATTTTGTAACCATTCGGTAGCTAAGGATAGAATGAAAAACGGAGGTCACTCGATCGAAAATGTGTAACATGCATACTCGCCGCCACTTTCTCACCGATGTAGGACTCGGGTTCGGTGGACTTGCGCTCAATGCAATGCTCCAACAGGAGACGGCAGCCGCTCCTTCTATGGCACATCACAAGGCGAAAGCCGAATCGGTAATCTGGATTTTCCTATCCGGTGGTTACAGTCACATGGAATCGTTTGATCCCAAGCCGGCTTTAAATAAATATGCAGGTAAGACCTATTCGGAAACACCATTTCCCAACCCTGTGGAATCTCCTCTGCACCAACAGCGTTTTCGAAGTGTGCCATCACTGGATATTAATGTCCGTGATGTATACCCCACAATTTATCCAATGCAAATTGGCTTCAATCACTATGGCGAACAGGGGATTGGCATTACCGACTGGTGGCCCAACCTCGCTAAACAAGTCGATGACATTTGCTTCGTGCGAAACATGTGGACGACAGACAATGATCACGCGGCAGAAAACCAAATACACACCGGCCGTCATCGGCTAGACGAAACTCAGCCCAGCATTGGCTCCTGGGTGCACTACGGTCTGGGGACACTAAATGAAAACCTACCCAAATTTGTAGTTCTTGGGGGACCAACACGAACCGACACACGTGACAGCATCGACTCCTATTACCTCGGGCCGGCCCATTCAGGTATACCGCTCAACCTCAATCCCACAAATCCTCTACCTTTCAGTAAACGCCGCCCCGATCAATCGGCTGACCTACAACGGCGTGAGTTTGCTCTAATCGACCGCCTCAATCGTTTAACTCTTAACGACTACAAGAGCGATCAGCAACTATTGGCCCGGATTAAAAGTTACGAATTAGCCTTTCGCATGCAGGAATCTCTGCCCGACGCTGTGGACTTCACACATGAAACGCAAGCCACGCATTCACTCTATGGTTTGGATAATGACGTTACCGCTCCTGCAGCTCAAAAACTACTGGCTGCCCGACGACTAGTGGAGCGAGGGGTCCGTTTTGTTCAGGTATTTCCGACACCCTACGGCAAATGGGATGCTCACCGAGATTTAAAAAAGAACCATACTGATAATTCAGCCAAGGTAGACCTTCCCGTCGCGGGCTTAATCGCAGATTTAAAGCAACGTGGCCTGCTGGATGAAACACTCGTTGTACTCTGTACTGAATTTGGCCGAACTCCCGGGCTGGAGGAACGAAGCGGCGGAACAACCGGTCGGGATCATCATCCAAACGGATTTACGATCTTAATGGCAGGTGGGGGTACAAAAGGGGGATACGTTCATGGTGCGACAGACGAACTTGGCTACCACGCCTTGGGCGATGCCCACTACGTGACGGATTTACATGCCACGGTGTTACATGCACTTGGTCTGAAAAGTGAGAAACTTGACGTCAATGGCCGCAAGCGGCTTGAGATAGATCATGGCGAACCCATCTGGGACATCTTTAGTTAAAACAAAGCTTAAGCCAGCACTTCTTCCACAATACGAGGCTTGAACGTATCCGTAAGACGTTCTTTAAGTCCATTGCGTTCAAAGAACAAGTCATGATGGTGCAGGCCTAACAAATGAAGCATGGTGGCATGCCAATCAGCAATACTCACTGGATTCTCCTGAGCAGCATATCCAACTTCGTCAGTCCCACCATAACTGACGCCCGGCTTGATTCCACCACCGGCCATCCAAAGAGTAAATCCTCGTGGCCCATGATCACGCCCGGCGGATTCATAGTTCTTTTTATCTCGCATCTGAGCTATCGGCAGTCGTCCAAACTCCCCTCCCCAAACGACCAGCACATCATCAAGCAGGCCCCGTTGTTTTAGGTCTTTCACGAGAGCTGCTACTGGTTGATCGGTTTGTCCGGCGGCTGAACGAATCGAGTTTTCCAGCCCATTATGACTATCCCAGGGCTGCCCGCTCATAAAGATCTGTACGTATCGTACCCCTCGCTCCACCATTCGCCGTGCCATAATACACCGTTTTGCGTAAGAGTCTGTTGTTTTACCACCAACCCCATACATCTCAAGAGTCTCTTTATTCTCTTGATTGATATCAAGCACATCCGCTGCCTCGAGTTGCATGCGTGCTGCTAACTCATAACTATTGATTCGAGCGTCCAACTGTAACTGGTTGGGTCTATTCTTCCGGTGCAAACGATCAATTTTCCTCAGTAAATCACGCTGTAGACTGGTAACCCCGTCCGGATAGGGATTCTCTGCATTTAGATTAAGAATTGGAGCCCCTTCACTGCGAACACGAGTTCCCTGATAAACCGGTGGGAGGAATCCGTTTTGCCAGCTCTGCACTGTATTAACCGGTAGACCGCGCGGATCGTCTAAGACGACATAAGAGGGAAGATTCTGATTGACACTCCCCAGGCCATAGGACACCCACGCGCCAAGCGAGGGTCGCCCAGGTAGTAATCTACCCGAGTGAATCTTAAACAGTGCCGGTTCATGGTTTGGATGATTATTATACATCGACTTAATAAACGCGAGATCGTCAACCACTTCGTGCAGATGGGGCAATGCGTCGCTCACCCAGGCGCCACTTTCTCCGTGTTGTTTGAACTTAAACGGAGATCGCAACAATCCGCCAGCAGCCTGCGGAGAACTGATATCCTCAGCAATCTCATTAAAGTAATCTTCACCGTGCCGTTGATCCAATAAAGGTTTAGGCTCAAATAAATCAACCTGACTGGGGCCACCGTTCATAAACAGCTGAATCACCGCCTTCGCTTTGGCAGGATGGTGCGTCTCACGCGGTAGGGTGTCATAACCTCGACGTGGACCTCCAGATGCTGGTTGCGACTTGGAAGCCATCGGTAAATCCGCTGCTGTAACGAATTCTTCTAATGCCAAGGTTGCCAAAGCGGCCCCGCCGATTCCATCAGCCGCCCGCTCAAAAAAACCACGTCGATTTAATCGGTTCAAACTCATCATTTAGACCTACTCTTTGGAACGGTATTAATCCACGTACAAAAAACCAGCCGAGTTGAGCAAGGTATGCCCATAAATTGTTAATGCTCTCAGCTCAAGATCCACTGCTTCACGCTCGTTCTCTGGTAATCGGTTGTTATATTCTTCCCACTGGGTCTTGAGCTGAGTCAAAGCCTCTACTGACAGTTCAACTTCATGTTGCTGAGGTCGACGACTATAAACATGAAGGTACATCCTCTCAACCTGAACGGGTAACTCACGTGTTTCAGACATAATACGCTTAGCAAACTGCTTTGCTAGTTCACGCACCATTTCACTATTTAGCAAATACAATGCTTGCTGAGCCACATTGGACGTCGAACGAGTTTGACAAGCCGGGTTCATCTGAGGCAAATCGAATGTTTCCAGCCAGGACGGCATTTCTTTCCGGCGTTGACGCAGATAAACACTACGACGATATGCACCATCTTTACCTATGGCAGTAACCAACCCATCTTTGCGAACATTAACCGCATCCGGTTCACCAAACCGGGACTGTTCTAGCATCCCCGCCACAGAGATCACAGAGTCACGAACCTCTTCGGCCGACAAACGCCGCAATGACATTCTTGTTAACAGCACATTCTCCGGATCCTCAACCAACAACTCCTCGGATAGCCCTGAAACCTGACGGTATGCCCTCGACTGAAGCATTAAACGATGCATATGCTTTACACTCCAGCCGGACTCGACAAATTCAACTGCTAACCAGTCCAACAGGTCCGGATGAGAAGGCAAGGAACCTAATTTTCCAAAATTATCTACGCTCGCAACAATCCCCTGGCCAAAGTGATGGGACCAGATCCGGTTAACCATAACGCGTGAGGTCAACGGGTGTTCTCCATCGACCAACCAATTAGCCAATGCCAATCTCCGTCCTGTCCCAACCGCCCCGCCTTCAGGTGCGACTAGCTCAAATGGCGTTTTCCCATCCGTCAAGACGCTTGGCACACCGGGACCAACCAGTCGGCCGGACTGAGTATAATCTCCACGCACATAAATATACGTCGGAGAGGGTTGACCACGATCCCACAATGCACGAATGGTTGGAGTTTCCCTCTTCTCTTCCTCTAACACCTTTACCGTTTCATCAACTTCTTTCTTTAAGGCCGCAAATACTTTGTCTGCCTTTAACGCTTTATCCGTAAGTTCCAGGGCGTTCTGGAACTTTTCGTATAGATAGCGTTGAATCTCATTGCGTTTGTTAATGTCCGTTGCAAATGCGACCTTCACGTCAGCACGAATCACTTCCGGCAATGCAGCTAGCCCTTTTCCTCGATAGTCTGTTTGAAGCTTGACTTGCATTTTTTTCAAACGCGCATTTTGCAGATCAATCGCCGATTGTTTTTGTTTGTTATGCTTCTCAACCTCGGCCAACAATTCCGGGGGGGACACCATGAGCGTACGATTACTCATCACACCATTCGATTGACCTGGGACGGCGGTAGGTTTAAGCCAGTCATGAACATCATACGCTCCCTGAAACACGGCCATCAACCGATAGTAGTCTCGCTGTGGAATGGGGTCATACTTATGGGTGTGGCAGCGAGCACATTTCATGGTCAACCCAAGGATCGTTGACGAGAAGATGTCGATTTCATCGGCAACAACCTCCATGCGTTCGGCCACGGAATTCACCACATCGGATCCGGTACCGTCAGGCGCCATCCGCAGAAACCCGGTGGCGACTAAATTATCGACGTGTTGTTCCGTAATTTTCTCTGGATCGGAGTAATCTAACAATTCGTCGCCCGCGATTTGTTGACGCAAAAATTCCGAGTAAGGAAGGTCTTTACTAAATGCCCTTATTACATAATCCCGATAACGCCAGGCCGACTTTCGAATTGGATCGGCACTACGCTTACCTTCACTATCAGCATACCCTGCTGCATCCAACCAGTAGCGTGCCCAACGTTCACCGTATGCTGGCAATGCTAAAACACGCTCAACCATTTCTTCGTAAGCGTTCGGACTGTCATCCTTAATAAACGCATCCACTTCCTCCGGAGACGGGGGTAGACCTGTCAAATCGAAATAGACGCGGCGAATTAGGATACCTCGCGACGCTTCGGCAGACATTTCCAAACCTGCTTCTCTTTGTTTCCGGAGCACAAACAAATCGATGGCGTTATAGGCTACATCCTCATTTGTCCACGGCAAAACCGGACGAACAGGTTTTCTAAAGGCCCAATAATCCCGATCTTCTTCGGACACCAGCGGATCGTCATTGACCGTGGCAATATCTGGAGCAACATCCACCTCCGGGCCACCCAACTCAATCCAACGCTTAAGTAAGTCAACTTCATTACCGGGCATGACTTTGACCCCGGAAGGCAACAGCTTATCTCTGGGAGGCATTTCCTCAGCAGCCATCCTCTTAATAACTAAACTCTCTTCCGGCTTCCCAAGTATGATCGCTGGTCCCGAGGAACCTCCCTTGAGCATAGATGCTTTGGTTCGCAGATCCAGCCCCCCTTCCTGACGACGATTCCCATGACAGACGGTACAACGCAACAGCATGATCGGTTGGATATCGTGCTGATTTACCTCCGAAGCAGCAATAAAGGACGCTGGATCAGTACCATCTGCGAATGGAGTTTTGTTTTTAATCCAGACTTCTATCTTATGGATCTCAGCGTCAGTTAACGGTTCCCCTTCACCGTCCGGAGGCATCATTCGTGAATGGACTAACTCGTATAAATAGCTAGAGTCCAAATCACCGGAAACGAGCGTACTCTGAGACTCCCCCCCCTTAAACAATCCAAACGGAGTCGTGAGGTCTAATTCCCCCTTCTGGTTTGAGGCGTTATGACAGGACACACATTTCTTCTGGAAAAGCGGCCCGATATCCTTTTCGAAGGTCGGGTTTTCTTCCGCCTGCAACATGGCCGTGGAAACGAACATCCCCAACACGCATAACAGTATTTTTTGCATTTGGCTTTGACAACTCACACGGAAAACATCGGGGCCATTTCTTTTCATTATACCCGTTAGCAGGGCAATACGCCCATCCGTTTTTAACGTTAATGAACGACACTTCGGAAGAGCATTCTCCAGGGACCACCATTAGCTAAGCGGAGGAAAACTGCTGAGAACACTCTTACATCAAACAATGATTCCGCTTTGCGTTAACGCAACAATCGATTGTCCGCACTATTCATGTCGCAAGGCTTCGATCGGATCCATTTTGGCAGCACGGATTGCCGGGTAAATCCCAAACAACACCCCAACCACAATCGAAATCCCGCCTCCCAGAGGAAGCGACCAGGGCACCACCACCGGAGTTACATTTCGAACTGAGGTAGGTAATGTTTCCATCACTTCAGGCATCGTCTGCAACAGCAACTCCTGGATGTAATTAACCAAGGTCGGACAAAGAAGCCCACCTACAATTCCTGTCAGGCCCCCTGTAACGCTCAAAACGATTGTCTCGGTGAGGAATTGGCGAGTGATATCGGCCTGCCTTGCCCCCAAAGCACGCCGAATACCTATTTCTCGGGTTCGTTCCGTAACCGTTGCCAACATGATATTCATAATACCAATACCACCTACCATCAAAGTCACGGCAGCGATAATGCCCATGAATGCCATAAACATGAGGCGAGTCGTCTTCGCTTGCTCCAGGAGTTCAAGGGGTACGACTACAGCAAAATCGTTGGTGCGATGTAACTTCTGCATGGTACGCTCCACTGCTTCGGCTGTCGTAACCACATCATCAATCGACCCAACCTGGAATGTAATTTGACTTAACTGAACTTCTTCACCCGTCCGCTGCCCCGCACTCTGAAACATGACGGTGTCGCCGATGCGTTGCCAAAACGTTTCCAAGGGGATGTAGATATCACTGGCGAAATCCTGTGCAGCCAGTGAACTACCAATTCCCGCCATAGCCTGTCTGGGCTCCATCACCCCGATCACTATGTAGGGAATCTCGCGAATACGAATCGTCTTTCCAATTGGGTCGTCAATTGGAAAGAAGCTCTCCGCGACTTCACTCGCCAGGACACAAATATTCGCCCGTCCATCAACATGAATATCTGAAACAAAATCGCCTGCCAGCAGCTGAAGATTCATCATTTCTGCATATTCCGGCGTACAGGCGACAATGTGAGCCTCTAGGGTTTTAGCTCCATAATGAGCTTCTCTTTTTGTTTCGCGAATCAACAAATGATCCTGAATCGTCGGAATCTCTAATAACGCCGCAACGTCGTCACGTCTGATTCCATACTTAACAAAGAAAGTATCCATATCACCGATATAATCTTCGGCAGGCATACGACTTCGAAGAATGACATTGCGAGCGCCAAGTTCTTCTATCTGTCGCTGCACTTCGCGACTAATCCCTTCACTGATCGCCAATAACCAAATCACACTGGCGACACCTACAAAGATTCCCAGAATCGTGAGCATTGACCTGAGGGGATGCAGGAAAAGACTGTTAATCCCAACACGCAGCGTTCTTAAATTGATGAACATTACGAAATTAAACCGTTTATTTAGTTCTTCTCCGCGGTTACCAACTCATTGGTAGCGGAGGAACCAGTTCTAGAGTCGAGTGTTGGAAGATACTCTTCTAACTCAGATCGTTTGATAAATCGAAACGGTGTTAATGTTACGACATCACCTTCCGTTAATCCAGCATCTACCACCACGTGCGTGTTATTATTTGGCCCCACAATAACAGGCCGAGGCTCCCATTCCTGACCACTTTGTATTAAACAGAAATGACGTTCCTCGTGTTGTATGACCGCCGCGAGTGGAACCTGAACCACATCCGCTTCACTCTCAAAATAGATCTTCACTTTCGCTCGCAAGCCGGGACGGAGACTCGCCGGGGGATTCTTAATTGTCACCTTCGTATCATATTCCAACGGGGCTCCATGCCATCGCAATGGAAATGGGTAGGCGGCAACTTCATTCACTGCACCCTCCAGCGGATTATCCGGATCAGCATCTAATTCAATACGAGCCACTTGTCCGGGAACGACGCGATTAATATTTGCTTCATTAATCCGCACCGCTACTTCCATGTTCTGGATATCCGGCAAACGTACGACAACCTGATTATCCCGGATGACAGCACCTTCCTCAATAATGATGTTTCGACGTTCATCATCTGCATAGACAACCTGCCCACCTGCTGGAGCTAGGATTTTACAGTTCTTAATCTGTTCCTGAATGTCGGCCAATCGATTCGCTGCCAAATCCAGTGTGCTTTGGGCGGCATCTACCTGGGCTTGCCTCTGCTTAATAGCAGCGGTGTATTCACCAATCAACTTCTCTTTCGTAAACTCTCGATAAACAGTCAGCTTTAATTCAGCAGCCTTCAAATCCCGCTTGGATTTTTCCCACTGAAACCTGTCCGCGTTCAGTTGGACACTCGAAAGAAACCCGCTAGCTGCCAGACGTTGACTGTGGGCTAACTTGGCCAGTGACCTCTCCACACTTTCCTGAGCGACAAACACTTCGCCTTCGATCAAAGTTAGTTCCTGCTGAAAGAGCCCTTTCTCGAATTCTTTAAGAGTCCGCTCAGCATTTTCGAACTGAGACTCTGCCTGAATAAGATTTGCGTTATTATTCGCAACGACGATTTTCTGGGCCGTCTCATCATTCTCCAGCGCGGAGGAATCGAATTCGACTATAAAATCACCTTCCTCGACGTAGGTACCTTCGTCAACGATTTCAATGATCGTCGTGCCGGGAGTTCCAAGTGCCTGAACTTCACAACGGACCTCGCGGTTACTCGCACTCGCAACGTCTCCGGTTTCTGTCACAAACGCCTCAAAATCACTGCGCTCAACAACATGAGTCATCGCTGCATCAGCAGGAGAAATCACCTCTTGCTGCTCTTGCTTCCCATACATGAAAAAGACAGTGAAACAGCCTCCGATAAAAAGACCAATTCCGATGAGGCGACCAATCCAATTAGGCATCGTTTAACTTCTCCTACCAGTCTTTCCCTGCTTACAGTTACCCCCTAATTGTAAACGCTCCTACGATCAACTCGACTTTTTTTTAACTTCCGCCCCTTAAATTATGCCGTTATCACTCCGCCAGAATGCCGTATCACCTCAGGAATTCCTCTCTGTAAACTGCAAAACACAAAAGAACAATGTCGCTTGACAGCTTACCCTCCGATATATATCATATTGATATCACATTTATATCAGTTCAAAAAAAAGGCCTCGACCATGACCTCCGTAGATCTAATTAACGAAAAACCATTTAAGCCAAAAAGTGGTTGGCCTTTCCTTGCAATCCTTCCCACCATCCTGATCTTTGGTGTGTGCCAACTGATTTACAACGTCACCCAAGGCAGCCCCGCTCTCCTAGTTCTAGGAATACTGACGCAGGTATTCTGTGTGGTCACCTTTATTATCTCCCTATGCGGTTTCCAGGCAGTGCAGCCTAATAATGCGAGGGTTCTAATCCTCTTTGGAGTCTATAAAGGAACCATTCGGGACTCTGGATTTTTCTGGGTAAATCCCTTTTACAGCAAACGAAAGCTTTCCCTTAGAGTCCGTAACTTTGAGACGGGTTCCACGACGACTCCGGAGGTGAAAAATGACATGGGCAAGGTAGTCCAAAAAAAATCCCGCTCCAGTGGCAAACCCTCCAAGGTAAATGACCGAGACGGAAACCCCATTGAGATTTCTGCTGTTGTGGTTTGGAAAGTAATCAATACCGCAGAAGCACTGTTTGAAGTCGATGACTATGAAGACTTTGTTGCGGTGCAAAGCGAATCGGCCTTGAGGAACCTTGCGAGTCGACATCCCTATGATAGCGATGGCAACACCACTTCCCTTCGTGCTGACACGGAACTAATTGGTGAGCAGCTACGGCAGGACATTCAGGACCGCCTCGACAAAGCCGGCGTTCAGGTGCTGGAAGCCCGCATTAGCCACCTGGCATACGCTCAGGAAATCGCCGCGGCCATGTTGCAACGTCAACAGGCTCAAGCCGTGGTTGCCGCCAGAACGAAAATTGTGGATGGTGCAGTGGGAATGGTGCAGATGGCACTGCAACGTCTTCGAGAGGATGGGATCGTGGAGCTAGATGACGAGCGCCGTGCGGCCATGGTCTCGAATCTATTAGTTGTACTCTGTGGTGATCGATCTGCGCAGCCAGTCGTCAACACGGGAACATTGCATAATTAGAAGTTTCACGTCGACGAATTAAAACGCAAGGATAACAATGGCTAAGCGGGATGCCTTTTTGGTTCGCATGGACCCTGCTATTATTGAAGCACTTAAAAAGTGGGCGGCGGAAGAATTGCGCAGCGTCAATGGCCAAGTAGAATACGTAATACGAGATGCGTTACGCAAAGAAGGTCGACTCCCCAAACCCAAGCCTGATCCGGATACCAATTGATGAAGAGTGAGCCAACTCTACTGCTCTCCCCCAAGACGGAACGACGTCATGATCTAGATGCGTTACGTGCCATCGCCATGCTGCTGGGGATTGTCCTTCACGGGCTAATGCCATTTATTGGCCTGCCGGAATTCATCTTCCCGATTCAAGATGTCTCACAGATGCCTGTTCTGGGAATGATCTTGTCCGGAATTCATGGTTTCCGAATGCCCTTGTTCTTTTTGATCAGCGGATTTTTTACCACCATGCTTTGGAGACGTCGTGGCCTAAAGGCACTCATTCAGCATCGATCCAAGCGGATTCTTCTACCATTACTGCTGGGTTTGGTGACCATTATTCCGCTGACGAACATAGTCTACTCGCTCCCCTCTTGGTCTCGGGAAAACGCCGCGCTTCCATCGGCTACCAATGACCTGTTCACGCTGGTACAAAACGATCGCTCCCAGAACGTATTTTCCTTCATAAAGACTCATAACGAATCCGAAATGAAGTCCCTTTTGGCTAGTGGCATATCTCCGGACACCCGTCATCCAAAAGGCTACACCGCCCTTAACGCAACCGTTTATGCCAATGCCCCTAAACTCACCAAGCTACTCCTCGAATACGGTGCAGACCCCAACCTACCTTCTCTTGAAGGAGATAATAATACTGCTCTGATGGAGAGTGCGTTTTGGGGACAATCTGAAATTTTCGGGCTATTGCTGGCCGAGGGTGCTGACCTCTCGCTTACAAACAGCAAAGGAGCCAGTGCTGTATTGTTGGCAACGGTGGACATCAATTTAGCTCGTGATATTGCACAACTTATCGGTCTCAGGCTAACCATAGACCAGATCGCCAGTGGGCGAAAAGAGGTCTTGGTGGCAATTAATCAGGCACTTGAAGCAAAACCGGACGCCGTCATCCCCCGCCTGCAATCTAACCAAGTTGAAATAAAGCAATTGACGGGTGACTCTTTTGCACCTCAGGAGAAAGCAGGGGAAGACATCTTAACGACGTTAATGTACATTCCTATTTTTCACCACCTCTGGTTCCTTTGGTACCTTTGTTGTCTGGTGGCGGCTTTCAGCCTTTGGGCTCTTGCGGCCGACAAGCTTCAACTCACTTTTCCACGTTGGCTTATCATGCCACCGGTTTGTTTCCTCTGGCTGCTACCCTTAACGTACTTGTTCCAAAACCTAATGGGACACGAATCGGGATCTTTCGGGCCTGATACAGCCACTGGACTGATTCCAGTTCCCGCCATTATCGGCTTCTATTCGATCTTCTTCTTTTACGGTGCTTGGTATTACGACTGTGACGACAGCAAGGGGGAACTTGGAAAATACTGGTGGTTCTCACTTCCAATAGCCCAACTTCTCATTCATCCTATCGGGTTAGAGTTTTCCTCAGGAGATTTTGGTTTCAGGCATGAACTTGCATCTTTTGAGCACTATCGCCTCCTTTCAGTACTCTTTCAGGTTGCATACGTCTGGCTGATGACAACGGGCTGTTTGGGAATGTTTCGTCAATTCTTTAATCACGAAAGCAAACGCATGCGATATATCTCGGATTCTTCCTACTGGCTATACATAGCCCATATCCCACTGCTATTCCTGCTTCAGTATTTTGTCTCGACTCTGGAAATCTCAGCGTTAATCAAAGCACCAGTGACGATTCTTCTATGCTCCATGCTGCTATTGATTTCATATGAGTACTGTGTTCGGTATACACCTTTAGGCACACTACTCAACGGAGCGAAAACACGCCCGGGGCACATTCCTGCAACGGTAGCGTCTGTAATGCCAGCGACCACCACGCCGGTCGACCTTAGTAAATACAAATCCCCCACTGATGACGGCAATTCATCTTCCGCAACGAAGAGGGAAGACTAACTAACGCTGATAGACTTCACAACGGGGTTCAAATACCACGTCTTCATCGAGCGGAAACATCGGGCGGTCGCATAGGGTGTGTCCCAGACTCCTTAAATTCGCACTCGTCGCGCCGGGGGCATCTACATCTATATAGAGCGCTGCCCAATCTTTATACATCTGAGGTTCACAATGCGGTGATTTCATGACGACCGCATCAAAACGGTCAGGCTCCTGCCCATGAGCCCTGAAGAACGAGCGATCAAACAAGTGGCAGGCCCGGCTACTGACCACGACAGTAAAAGTCCCCACTTCCAACACCACGGTCGGGCCTGCATGCCAAAGCAGCTTAAACGTCTCACTAAAAAAGTTTCCGTCAGCAACCATCCGTACTTTGGCGGTCACCTTGAGCGGCTTATACCGCGCTGGATCAATACTCCCTCCCAGGGACAATTCAACCTCGTTACCAACTCCTGCTGCTCTGGCGGCCTGCACTGCCATTTCATCAACGATTGGAGCTAGCAACTGACCTTGATAACCTGCCTCGTGGAGGGCCGCTAAAACTGCATTTGAATCACCGGATGCTCCGCTGCTGGTTGCATCCGCTGCATCCACCAAGACCACCGTACCGTCCTCGTGCTCCATGGTCTTTTGCACAGCATCCTTGAGTGACGTCAGCGGGACCTGCATCTTCTCCCGATGCACCCAAAACAATTCTGCCATTTCCGTGGCGTATTGTTCCGCCAATTCCTGATTTCCGTCAAGGACTACAAGGCTGTTTGTACATAGCTCCGGAACATCGGTAAAAGGATTGCCGATAAACATACCTGCCGATAGCCCTTCGTGGCTGCCTTCAATCTTCTGTGCCAGCCGTATACACTCTCCATAAATACCGCTATCCGTAATGAGTTCATCTCCCCGTACCAATGCTGGCACCCTTACCCGGACGGTCACCGGCTTGATATCTTCCCGAAGCAAACGCAATAACAATCGCGAGGCTCGTTCTCCGGTTTCAAATTGATCAACATGGGGATAAGTATGGTAAACAACAATCGCATCACTATGCTTCAGCATCCGTTCGGTCATAATCCCATGTAAATCCATGGACGTTACAATTGGAATATCATCGCCGAGGATCTCTCGGGCCTTTTCCAAAATAGCACCCTCCGGATCTAGTTCATTCACGGCAGCCATGGCACCATGCATGCAGAAATAAGCACCATCAATCCCTTTATCACGCAGTGTTTCAAGCGAAGCAATCAATTCTGAGTAAAGTTGATCCCATGCATTTGCACTAAACAAACCACCTGAGGTTATCGCCTTGGCACTAATCGTGGGAACAATCTCAACATCTTCCTCGGCCTCGAAAACACTTAGAGCACCACCGATTTCATTAATCCCCCCACGACTTGCCTCCATCCAGGACTCACCGGATTTAATAACAAAGTCGTGATAGTGTGTTTCCGCTGGATTGAACGAGGATATTTCCTGCATCAATTCGAACATCGCGATCTGAGGCATAACCTATTTCTTTCTAATATGAATAACGACCTGCCTAGTACAGTAGTACGCTACACTTTAATCTGAGCCTGCTGTCCCAATTCCAATACCTGCGAAGGAATACCCGAGACCAATCTCAACTCACCAATATCAAACAGTGTGTTCATAATCGTGGAGATTAGATGACCCGGGTGCAGTGGATTATCTGCCGGTTCTCCACCGTCTTTATCTGAATGCCCAATGACGGCACCTTGTTCAAATCCTGAACCGTAGAGGAACAATGGAGCCAGCTTCGCCCAATGATTTCTTCCTCCGTTCTTATTGATCCGTGGAGTCCGCCCCATCTCGCCACAACAAATAAGCAGAATATCATCCTGCATTCCCCGCGACTCAATATCTTCTATAAAAGCGGAGACCGCATGATCGAATGACCATCCAATGGCCTTCATTCCATCAATCAGGTTCAGATTGCCGGGGTCAGCATGCATATCCCAGACGCCATCGTAACTGGCGTGTATCGTCACGAATCCACAGCCTGCCTCACACAAACGTCTCGCCAAACAAAGTAACTTCCCGATAGATCCGGCATTGGCACTATAGAATCCCGCTCTACCCCGCTTAACCTTATTCCAGGCGCCCTTCGTTACATATTCGGACGTGTCATATCTTGCTAATACCGCAGGATCTTCCAACGAAAGATCCAATGCTCTGGACACTCCCCCACCAAGTAAAATTTCATAGGCCTGTTTCTGGATTTCGTCGAGCGTTTCAAATTGGCCATTCGAATCGGATTCTCGTTTGAGGCGATCTAACCCTTTCAACAAGGCCTGGCGGTCCCCGAAGACTCGTTCCCGTGAGAGATTCAGCTCCATATCTAGCTGGAGTTGGCCACCTTTACCCGGAACAAAAGGGGCAAAGCCCATTCCATAGGGTCCCGTTTCCAGCAAGTTCCCTCGTGCTCTCCCATTAGGCACTCCTTTGCTTACAGCCTGTGGATAAAGTACCGTGCTGGTAGGCACACCGGTCTTTGGCCGCGTAGTTCCGACAACCCGGGTGTAATGAACGGGGACACTCGTCTCAAGCGAATGCGGCCCCACTATAGGCTGAATATTATGGTTTGCATTCAATGTTTGAAAACTGCGAACATTTGTAAACCTGTGTGCCAGTCTGGCTAACCGCGGAAGGTGCTCTGCCAGGTGAACACCGGGTATCGACGTGGGGATCACATCACAAACAGTACGAACACTCTCGTCCGCCTCAGGCTTTGGATCTAACGTCTCAAATTGACTCGGACCGCCCTGTTGAAAGAGAAAAATAACCGACTTCTTGCGAACCGCGTCCTTCAGCGTGGAAGCGTTTGCTTGGACTCCAAGCAGGGATGCCAGAGATAACCCTCCTAAACCCAAACTGCCAATATTCAACAATTTGCGTCGGCTTAGTTTTGTACTGGAATCATTAATCGAAAGCACTAGGCACACCTCTAAATTCAATACACCTCATTATAGGTGCATTGACGATTGCAAAGCTACAGCAACCCTTTTGTCTTTCCGAACGTTCGCAGGGTGCCGAAAACAATTTTCCGGAGAGAAAGCAAACTAACGGATAAACTCCTTCAGAACATTCGCCGTAATTTTACTGACATATTGATCTACAAGAAGACTCGCGTTCCAACAGATAGAACCGACTGAGAAAACCCGCCCTCCGGACTGCGTCTCAAAGTAAATCATGTGTGCTCCACCATCTTCCGGATTAGTTCCCTTGGCTATTAATTCGACATTCGGCGGGGAGTGCGGAGAAATCTTATCTGTCTCATGGCCACTGGCACCACCGGGCACCCTTTGATGCAGGCTTTCCGTTCCAAACAAATCCCCGCGCCCTAACCCCGTCCCGCTAAAACACCAATGGCTCGGATTGATGACTTCGTAGGGTGCTCCGGTCATCGCCCCTGGCCAGGTAAACACCTGCCCTAACAAATTCGCCTGAGACTCATGCTTTCTATGCATACGACTCTCCTGAGGCTCACCGGATTCGCTAAAGTTATTCTCGCTGTGGCTCCAGACCGTATTATGGTAGACAATGCGATGGTCATCCAGAAACTCCACCTCACAGTCTAACCCGTTGCCTCCCAGATAGACCAGTTTACCTTTTCCTTCGTGAACCCATTGTTTAAGCCGGTCATACATCTTCACAGACCAATATTCCGGGTGGACGCTAAGGACCAACACTTTGTATCGCTCCAATGGCAACTGATCGAAGTGAAATTGGGTTTCACTATAATAGTCATAGGTAAAACCCTCGCGTTCCATCCACCCCAGAAACCGCCACTCGGCGGAAGCCATATGACAGCCTTGCCGGCCTTCAATCGGATCGTCAAGTTGCTCATCAGTAGGTATATGGTTATATGGATCCGGCCGATCCAGCGACAGCGCCGCATAAGATTTTGTGGAATACGTCTTATGATCGGCATGTAAATACCGGTTTAACTCAAGACGCGCATTTACCGTTGGTGAAGCAGGAAATTCGCTCGGATGAATGTAATTACTTCGCCCGCCAAAACTGTTATACGCATTCCAGTTGATATCGGATGCCAGAACGGCAATCTCGTTGGCAGGGTTTGCTGGAGCTACGATCCAGGGGAAATTAAACGATTTGCCAGACTTCGTGCTAGCATGCAGGTAGTACAAACCACTTCTGTCAGGTGCTGTGATATTTTGCTTGAGATTTTTATTGCTGTACCCATGCTTATTCCATTCGACTCCGCTTTGAGTATAGTCGCCGTCCGGCGTGATCTGAATTGTTGCCCGCGGACCATGCTCATCATAGGTACCTATGCGTTTGATCAACTCCTTCACCTCACCATAGCGATACAATTCTAACGAATACTCCTCATCACTATGCACCCGAAATTCAGCCTGTTCCCCTGATTTCACACATTTAGGCCACATGTATCCAAGTAACTTATCTGTTAGCAAGCGGAATTGATGCGGCTGATCCTCGCTTACCGTAAGACGTATAATCTTTGAGCCATACCCCTCTTTGCCAAGAACGACCTCGTAATCACCTGCTTCAAGGTCGGCGAACACAGCCCCTGAAATAGAGGATTTGGCGAGGACCACAAGGCCGTTGCCACGAAACTCAAAATCCACATTCCCGAGGGCCATATACCGTTCATTGCTTACATATCCGACCAACATCGTTCACACCCTGTTATCTTTTCCCCTGGATCTCATGCTTTTGTCTAAATAGCATTGTGAATTATTCAGATTTCATGAATAGTAACTGCGGGGCCAATTTATTGGCCCCGCATAAAGGACGTCGTAGAATGCCTCACACATCTACGGCGTCCGATTTTGCCGCGTCAGCGTTTGCTGTGCCGACGAGAAGCCAAATTAAATTATTTGCCCTGCAATTGGTTCAAAAAATATCTGGCACCACTCGCTAAGAAAATAGTGTCGGTCGCAGCAACGACTAATGTATAGCCCTGATCCACATAAGGCTTAATGTCCGCGGAACTCACACCAAAATACCCAAGTGGCATTCCCGCTGACTGACAAACCTTCGTGACATGATCAATCGCTGCTACCACATCCGGATCGCCAACCTGCCCCATCTTTCCCATGCTGGCAGACAGATCGTATGGCCCCAATAAGATACAATCCACGCCTGGGACCTTGACCGTTTCCTCAACACAATGAACGGCATCAATGTGCTCAACCTGAATCACACACGCAATCTCATCATTAGCACGTTGCACATAATCGCCAAAACTTAAGCCATATCCATGTGCCCGCCCCAGTCCAACGCCACGAGTACCTTCCGGGGCATACCTCGTCCAGCTAACAATCTGAGCGGCTTGTTCGGGGGAATTCACCTGCGGCGCGATAATACCCGCTGCACCACAATCTAGGAATTTTTTAATCCAGACTTCATCAGCAACAGGAACCCTTACTATACAAGGAACAGCGGGCTCGGCAGCTTGAAGGATCCCCATGACGTCTGTCGTTTCAAGCGGCCCATGCTCACCGTCCACAAAAAACCAATCAAAGTCCAACTGGCTTAACAATTCGGTGACGGCGGGACTAGACAACGTAATCATTGTCCCCATCAACAATTCACCATCTTTGAGACGTTGGCGAAGGTTGTGCATTTTCATCGGTAGATTCCTTATGAACCCTAAATACCATTTTAGAAGTTGGTTGATATTGTATCATTACTAATACAACTATCTATTCCCTTGTCCAATGGTGACAGCAAGACTGAGAAATAAATTTTTGGCGTGCGTGCCTGCCTGTCCCCCCGAATTCCTGTCCCACTAGCGAGACTCTTGTGGTACACCACTCGTGAAGATTTCATCCCTGAGTTTCCTGAAGATCACCCCGCATTCGAAAGATGCTCAGACGCATAAGGTGATTCTGGACAGCGGTATCCGCACTCCATTTTTTATGGCGCACTCTCTCGAGACAACCGTAGCGGTACAGGCGGAGTTTCAAAATCCCCCTGAAAGAACTTGAGCCGTCCTCCTGACTATATTAAACCGATTCGTGCACAGTCCTATCAAACAAAAACATTCCCGACGACTTGCTAATCAGGCCATTGCCCTTGTTAAACGAGCCTACAACGGATTACTGAATCGGCTTAGGGAAGTTCACGAATACGTATATTACGAAAGTGGATTTCAGACCCTTCGGCTTCCAGACAAAGATGACCTTCTGCGGGATTGCAGTCTGAGCCACCGGACACCTCTTCACCATTGACCCACAGCCTTACTTCACCATTAATAGCGCGGACGTAATAATGATTCCATTTACCAAAGCCATTGCTACGTTCTTTACGGGGAAAGCTGCGTGCTCCGTTCGGCGAAATGGGCTCAAAGGGTTTGAACGTCGATTTACCAACTGCAAACACATCACCATTAGTAGTAAACCATTCCGACTTTTTACCATTCTTTTTGACCCAGTTCTCCTGATATCCATGATCCAGCGCCTGAATCTCAATGCCGCTACGGGGAAGTTGATTGGGCTTTAGAATATCCAGTGCTTCTCTCTGAACCCAGAGGAACATTCCGGAGTTTCCGGCATGTTTCATATGCTTCCACTCGTAAACGATCTCGAAGTTCTTGTATGTTTTGACGGTCCGATTCACTCCAATTGGTTTACCGGTGCCCGTAACGTACGTGCCATCAAAGGTCCACGTTTCTTCATCACCATTTACGTCCACAAAATCTTTTTCGGTGAGCGTAACCCAACCCGGGCCGGCACCGTCAATATAGGCACGTTTTGGCGAGGCTTTCTCCTCTGCCTGCAGCAATCCGAATACACAGAAAACAAAAACGGCTGTCGCTAATGGAACGGGTCGAAACATGGGAAACTCCCTAATTAATAGAAAAATCAAACCTGGCCTCTTTTTGAACTTGCCAAGCATCTATTATATAACAAACAACACTCGGCGGCTAAACACCCTCTTCGTATCGATCTAATACAAGTTACCCCACAAAGTTCAGGACCCTCCATTGGTGAACAACTCCACCCTCCTACTTGCAATTGTTTTCTTTAGTCCAGTCGCCTATGGTCAACCGGCCTCTCATTGGAATCAGTTCCGAGGCCCCGAGGGTACCGGGATCTCCAGTTCCAGTGATCTACCCGTTGAATTTGACGAAACAAAAAATATGCGTTGGAAAACCCCGATCCATGCATCTGGCTGGTCTTCTCCAGTCGTTTGGGAGAACGAGATCTGGGTCACCAGCGGAGACAACGAACGTGGTGAACTGCGCGCTTATTGTATCAATCTTAAGAACGGTCGAGTCGTTAAAGACATTCTGGTATTTGACATGATCTCTCGTCCACTTGACCCGGCTTACAAGTATGATTCCCCCCATCTCAACAGCCCAGCCACCCCTACCGCTGTTGTTGAACAAGACCACGTTTTTGTTAGTTTTGGCTCGCAGGGAATTGCCTCTATAAACAGAAAGACTGGTAAGAAACTGTGGGAACGGCGCGACCTTCGGATTTATCAACCGGTACGTCAGGGATCTTCCCCTATCGTCGATCAAAACAATCTCTATGTAGCGTTCGACGGAACGGACCAACAGTTCTTTATTGCCTTGAACAAAGAAAACGGAGAAACGGTCTGGAAGTCGGACCGCAACATCGATACCAATTGGGAGAAAACTCTAAGTGCGGCTGGATTCTCCTCGGGTAAAGGAGGCAAGCCAAATGACAATAAGAAGTCGTTTGCTACGGCCACCATGATTGAAGTGAACGGCAAGCGGCAACTCATTGCCCCCGCAGCGGAAGCGACGATTGCCTATGACCCTCGTAATGGCGATGAACTCTGGCGTGTTATGCATCCCGGTGGTTTTAATGTCTCAGCCCGACCTCTTTATGCACATGGTCTGGTCTATGTGTTCACGAGTGGCCTAACAGGTTATCTCATGGCCATCGATCCCGGTGGGAAGGGGGATGTCACGAAAACCCATATCGCTTGGTCTACTACCAAAAGTACGCCACATATCCCTTCACCGGTCGTCACCAACGACGCTCTCTTCCTGGTGACTTCAAAAGGAGGTATCGTACGCTGTCTTAATCCTCGGACTGGCGAGCAGCAGTGGGTCATGAGAATTGGCGGGGACCACTGGGCTTCGCCAATTTATTCCGATGGCAAGATGTACTTCAGTAGTAAGCAAGGAGTCATTTCCGTTTTAAACGTGTCCGATCGCAAGCACGACTTAATTGCCCGAAACGAATTCGATGCGAGCTTTATTGCCTCGCCCGCGGTAGCAGGAAACTCAATCATCCTGCGTTCCACGACTCATCTTTACCGGATCGGCGACTGAATTCCTGAAACTCATTTTGGGAGTAGACCAAAGATCCAATTCGACCTGGGGTTGGCTGTTGAATCATTTTCCCCAAAACGCCAACATGAATTTTGAAAGGGAACTTAAAATTGTTAGACCCTCTCACCCCAGATTCAATCTTCATGGTGCATGTCGCGTCTTTTTGAATTACCACAAGCAAGTCGACTCCCGCGACGCCTGTGACTCCAAACGCTATAGCCGTCAGCGGCTTAACAGACAGCTACTGCCGGATCCTGAGTCGAAACCCGAATCAGCGTGGTAGATTCAGCCGCTACACGCACTACTTAACCAACGAATCGTAAAGAAGTTGCCAAACATAAATGGCCAAAGTCACACAGACCATGAAATAAAGAAGGATGCGCAATACCATTTTTCGTTCCGGGCAATCTGGTTCAGGTGGGCCATCCGCGGCTTGATTACCATAACCATCACCACCATCTCCATCCATCGTTTTCACCAACAACTAAAAACACTTAAAACACAAACCAAAACTCACCAGTTGAATCGATTCTAAACCATCTATTGGAAAGACGGAAACCTTCACTGGTCATCGGACGGTAGCTGGAGTCTAGCTTCGCGCCGACGAGACCGCTTCGACAAGCCTGCACTTAATTTTCTAAGGCTCGCCTCCGCGCCGGTGTAATCATTGGCGTATTTATGTACCTTCTTCCACAAGTAAGAGAATGGGCGACCATATCTTAATATTCGATAAAGCTTTATTGACCAAATAAGTGCGAAATAAAAGACTACAGGGTAATAGGTCAATACGAAGAGCCATTCCCAGCCGTTGACACGATAATTCATTTTCTCAAGTACTAACAAGCCTCCTCCCAAAAGAATTTGAGGAATAAGAATCATAAAAGCAGCAGGGGGAGCCGCTAATAAAAAAAGAATCAGGCAGAGCAGATATCTAGCCCACCGCGCGGAATATAAGAGAACCTTAATGGAGACAACTGAAAAAAATAACAGCGTAAAAATAAGCACGATTACAGGAACATAGGCCAGGTATAGCAATACGGCATCAAGCCCCAAACGAAGAATCGACCACCCGCCCAGGACAGTTCCCATCAATGTAATACCCACGCCACCAACCAAGCAACCAACAAACACATGGCCCCAGGGGAACGATATCTCTTCAGCTTTGTTCACTACTCGAATTCTACCTTCAAATCCTTCCCGATTTGTAAGAATTGCTGATAAGCATCGTCATCCATTTCACAGTAGATCTCTAACCGAGACTGAAATAGCTTTATTTCATGACAGGTAAGGCAGACATGTATTTCGACGGCAATTTCATCCTTTGTCCAGACCAGCGCAAAGTTCGGGTGAAACCCTCCGCAAAGTTTAAATCCCCCGAACTTCCTGAAGGATTGGGAATTTTTCACCAGGGCGAATAATTCCTTGGCATCGTTCCCCTCGGGGACCTCCGCCTGAGAGTAAAAGAAAGCTCCGTATCTGCGTATATATCGCTTATGACCGTCATTCCCACTACCTAAAGCTTCTTCAACTTCA
>Ga0115011_10000604_pt1 | contig 28399 bp, 22 predicted proteins | sample TroAtlMetagenome_2_FD_88705 | JGI IMG/M metagenome (GOLD analysis project Ga0115011, IMG submission 88705) | Marine eukaryotic phytoplankton communities from Atlantic Ocean - Tropical Atlantic ANT8 Metagenome | ecosystem: Environmental > Aquatic > Marine > Oceanic | place: Tropical Atlantic...
ATAATCTTTCAACCCAATAGTTATTATTGGCCGAACTTTTTAAAACGTGAAAATTTGCTAAATGTCATGAAGCAAATTTCCGTCGTTGCCATCATTGCAATAGGAATGACAATGATAATTATTACAGCAGGAATCGATTTATCCGTTGGTAGTTTAATTGCATTTTCAGGAGTAATTACTGCTTTAGCAATTCAATCACTAGGCGGAGATAATCCAGCAATGTGGCATCTTTGGCTTGGCGCTATAGCAGGAGCACTTGTTTGCGGTTTCATCGGAATGTTTACCGGCGGATTAGTTACAATTTTTAGAATACCAGCATTCATTGCCACATTAGGCATCATGTTTATTGCTAAAGGTTTAGCATTTATATTTTCAGACTCTGCGCCGGTTCCAATTGCAAACGAAGCTTTCGGCTGGCTAGGACGTGGCCGCACCTTTCTCGGCCTGCCAAACAGCGTTATCCTCATGTTAGGGCTTTTCTTTTTAGCCCATATTTTAATGACTAGAACCTCTATTGGCCGATATATCTATGCAGTTGGCGGAAACCCAGAAGCAGCACGATTGTCCGGCGTCCCAGTAAAATGGGTGCTAGTATTCGTATACACGCTAACAGGCCTGCTCGCCGGCCTTGGCGGCGTAATGGAAGCTTCTCTTCATATTACTGGAGACCCTAAATCAGGAGATCTCGTAGAACTCAAAGTGATTGCGGCTGTTGTTGTTGGAGGGACAAGTCTAGCAGGGGGACAAGGAAGAATATTAGGAACTTTAATTGGCGCCTTTATTATTGCTGTAATCAACAACGGAATGAACCTCACCGGCGTAGAATCACATATGCAAAAAGTAATCTACGGATCCGTTATCCTCATAGCTGTATTAATCGACCAACTAAAAATCCATTTAATGAAATTGAAAAAATACTAAATGAAGTCATTCAGCCTATACTCAGGAAAGGTTAATATAGGTTTTCAAAAAAATCTCCTCAGATTCAATAGTACCAATAAGAACCAGCTCATCGTCACTTTTAAGAATTTCCGACGGTGAAAAATGTACTATGTGAGTGTCCTTACCTTTAACTTCTCTTTGTATTGCAATCACACTACACCCAGTGCGCTGCCTAATTTCAGACTCAACCAATGATTTGCCTTCAAGGTGCTCAGGCAGCTCAATCCTAAAAACATTCAACCCTTCAGCCAGCATAAGGATATCACTGTGCTTAAGAAGATTGAATATAATGTTAGCACCCATAGATGCATAAGAAGCAACAAAATCCGCGCCAGCACGATGAAGAGTGCTAATGTTACGTTCGCGATTAGCACGACTAATAATTTGAACCTCTGGAAATAATTTACGGCAATATATAGTGAGATAAATATTAGTATCATCATTCCCCGTTGTAACAATCACAGCTGAAGCATCAGCGATATTTGCTTTTTCAAGCACTTCGATACGAGCCGCACTGCCTTGCACATAGTATTTTTCATTACGAATTCGATCCGGAAGTTCTTCAATTATCACATACTTCAAGCCCCGCTTAGCCAAAGCGCGAGCGGCGGCTCGTCCCACGCGGCCTCCACCTAAAATCACAATATGAGATTCCTCCTTTTGATAAATACAGAATATCTCATTGTAGTGCTGAATCATGTCTTTTGACCCAGCTAAAACAAGCACTGTACTTTCATTAACCTTAGTATCAGGCCCCGCTCCCTTATACTCACCTCGCTCCCAAACACCGACGACACTAGTATTGGTCATCTCGCGAAAATTACACTCTGACAACGTCTTACCAACAAGTGGCGTTCCCATAACCATCGCCTCAGCAATTAGCAATTCATCGAAGTGACCAATTACATGAGCCATTGCATCATTAGCAATAGTACGACGAGCAAGAAATTGGCCAAGCAATTCACCTAACCGAATTACATTAGAGCTTCCGGCTAATTCAAGTATATCCACAGAAGCCTCCGACTTAGCTAAAGTGACCACTCTTACACGATTGTCGACCAACTCACGAACAGTGAAAGCAATATTAGCATTGGCTTCATCTTTACCAGTAGCAACTACCATTGAACATTGATCAACTCGAACGTTACTATAAAACACAGGATCATCCAGCTCACCAACTGCCACAGAAAATCCCTCATCATGCAAACGCAACGCTTCATTTTTGTCTCGAACCAGCAGAACGTAAGTAATGTTGTATTGTTCCAACTTATGGATTAACGCCCGCGACACAGCATCAAAGTTTGTAATAATAACGTGATCCCGCGTATCGGCCCCAAGCCTCCTAGGAGTCCTAGCCTCATTTTGAGCTTCAATCCAAGGCTCATATGCAAAGCGAATAAAAGCAAAAGGAAGAATAACCAACATAGACAACATCCCAAATAGCATTACAGCAATAGAAAAGAGTTTTCCCTGCCATTCACCAAAAGTGATCTCACCATACCCAAGGGTACTCATAGTAACCATCGTCCAGTAAAAACCATCAAACCAATCGTAACTCTCACCCCTGCCTTCAGCTTCCATTAACAAATGAAAGACAGAACTCGAAATCAAAATAAAAACCAACACGATGATGATCAACTTCATCAACTGGCTAATATTTCTACGACTGGAAGTTTCACTACCTGTAACAGAATAAATAATGGAAGATAGTGTCTTCATTATGATAACGTTACTCCCGTCAACAATTGAAAGTTTAAAAGAAAATCGCGGCACCGCATGCGCCGCAAAACCAAATATTTGAATAATGTCTTTATTTTCATCAGCACGCCGAAATCGCTGGTGACTATTACACCCGAATGAACAATTAATATCCATCCCGACTCGACTACAAACACTTAGAGCAGTTAGTTTTCAGCCTATCGACCGAACAGAGCTAATCCAAGCGTTACGACAGCGTTTTGAAAAGAAGAATTTTCACAACAATCGCTATTACTTTAAAATAAGACACTTGGACAAGTGCATAATCTTAAGTATTAATACCCAAAGGGAAATTTAAATTAATTAGATTAAATGAAATCTCGACCACGAATTGGAGAAACAGCAGAAGTACAATTTGTAGCGGAAGATAAGCATGCAATCGATTTTGCAACAGAAGGCATGCCTTCTGTATTATCAACCCCTTGGCTCATATGGTTCATGGAACATTCAGCTAGAAAGGCAATGCTCCCATACCTTGAACCTACAGAAAGCACAGTCGGCATGACCGTAGATATCGACCACCTAGCAGCAACGCCTACCGGAAATAAAGTAACCTGTAAAGCACAGGTGCTTCGAACTGAAGAAAACAAATTCCACTTTAAAATAGAAGCTTTCGACGAACACGAAAAGGTAGCCTCTGGCTTACACAAACTGGCAGTTATTGATAAAATCAGATTGGCAAATCGAGTTAAACGCAAACAGAAAAAAATATAACTTCAAGTAATCAAATCATGCACAACCTTACCGTGCACATCAGTCAAACGAAAATCCCGACCAGCGTGACGGTAAGTAAATTTCTCATGATTAAAACCAAGCATTGCCAGCATGGTTGCATGTAAATCATGCACATGCATTCTATCCTTCTCCGCCCTAAATCCAAATTCATCAGTTGCTCCGTAGACAGTCCCGCCTCTTGCCCCACCACCAGCCATCCACATCGTAAAGCCATGATGATTATGGTCTCGGCCATTTATTTTGCCGGCATTAGCACCCGGCGTGGGCAACTCCACAGTTGGGGTACGCCCAAATTCACCGCCCCATAACACTAGAGTCTCCTCAAGCAAGCCGCGCTGCTTCAAGTCCTGCAACAAAGCACCAATCGCTTGATCACATTGCCCAGCAAGACGGCGATGACCAACTTCAATATCATCATGGTTATCCCACGGTTGACCACTCCCATGCCAAACTTGAACAAACCTAACCCCACGTTCTACCAATCTTCGAGCAATCAAAAGTTGCCGAGCCTGCGTTCCTTTGCCATAAGATTCGCGAATATGCTTTGGCTCTCGATTGATATCGAAGGCATCAGCTGCCTCCATTTGCATCCTGTAGGCCAATTCAAAAGACTGAATCCTCGCCTCTAGTTGCGCATCTTTTTGACGCTTAGCCGCGTGTCTTTGATTAAGTAATTGGATGAAATCTAACTGCCGTCGCTGTTCTTCAAGAGAGAGTTTGCGATTCTTGATGTGTTCAATAAGTTTTTCAACTGACGTATGACGAGTGTTAATATGAGTGCCTTGATAGATTCCCGGCAAAAAACCAGACTGCCAGTTTTGAGACTCTTGGATTGGGTATCCAGGGCACATAGATATAAAGCCTGGAAGATTTTGGTTTTCACTACCTAGGCCATATGTAACCCACGAACCCACGCTCGGCCGAATCAATCGCGCCTCACCGCAATTCATTAACATCAAAGATGGTTCATGATTTGGAATATCAGCATGCATGGAGCGGATGACCGCAATATCGTCAATACACTTGGCGGTATTAGGGAAAAGTTCACTAACTTCAATACCACTCTGACCATAGCGCTTAAACTTAAAAGGGCTTGGAAATGCTGCCCCTGTCCTACGCTCGGTACGAAGATTCTTCATCGGCAACAGTTTTCCGGCATACTTTTCAAGCACTGGTTTTGGATCAAAAGTATCAACATGAGAAGGCCCACCATTTAGAAATATATGAATTACCCTTTTTGCTTTTGGGCGAAAATGCGCACCTTTGACAGCAAGGGACGAATTACCCAATATATTGGGCTTATTTGAAAGCATTGACCCTAATGCCAAACCTCCCATCCCTATCCCCGATCGAGATAGATATTCTCGACGAGTCATAAAACTATCACTCAGCTTTTGAGAATGATGATGCATGACAACAAAAAAAATACCCGCCTAAACAAATAAGCGCTACATGAAAATTCAACCTCAATGACTGGATTGTTGCCAGCAAGGGATGTTGATGTTTCAATTCGCCACATGTTCACTTCGATTCGATTCTTACATGTTTTCCTCACACTAGCAGCATTTGCATACGTGGGTCATAAGCAGGCTCAAGCAGGAGAGAATCTGCCAAATATTCTATGGATCACAAGCGAAGACAACGGGCCTCACCTAGGATGTTACGGCGACTCTTATGCTACAACCCCAAATCTGGATCGCTTATCAAAACAAGGAATCCGCTATACTAAAGCAAGTTCAACCGCGCCAGTTTGTGCCCCAGCAAGAACGACGATTATTTCAGGCATATACCCTCCTGCAACTGGATCTGAACATATGCGCAGCATGACTCACCTCCCAAAAAATTTCAAAATGTACCCTGCCTATCTGCGTGAAAAGGGATATTACTGCACAAATAATTCAAAAAAAGACTACAACCTAAGAGAGAACGGAGAAGTTTGGCATGAAAGCAGTAGAGATGCCCACTGGAAGAACCGCCCCGAAGGTAAACCTTTCTTTGCCATATTCAACCTCACCATTAGTCACGAGAGTCAGATTAGAAATAGGATTTCACCATCAAACAAAATACACGATCCAGCTAAAGCCCGTATTCCTGCCTACCATCCTGACACGCCAGAAGTCCGTAAGGACTGGGCTCAATACTATGATCGCATCACAATGATGGACAAACTTGTCGGCAAGGCGCTTAAGGAGGTAAGTGATGCCGGACTAGAAGAAGATACTATTATTCTATATTACGGAGACCACGGATCAGGCATGCCGCGTAATAAACGATGGCCATACTTCTCCGGGTTAAATGTCCCGTTTATCGTACACGTTCCTGAAAAGTATAAACATCTCGCTCCAACAGAATACAAAGCAGGCGGAACAAGTGATCGTCTAATTGGATTCATCGACCTCGCCCCAACAGTATTGAGTATAGCCGGCATTAAACCTCCCTCGCATTTGCAGGGGAATGCATTCATGGGAAAACACATAGATAAAGCACCAGAATTCAGCTACGGATTTCGTGGCCGAATGGATGAGCGATACGATATGGTTCGCACTGTGTTTGATGGGCGATATGTTTATATTCGTAATTATATGCCTCACAAAATTTACGGTCAGTTCATTTCATATATGTTTAAAACGCCAACTACTCGTATTTGGCATGAAATGTATCAATCCGGTAAACTTACCAATACTCAATCTAAGTTCTGGCAAACCAAACCAGCAGAAGAATTATACGACTTAAATAATGACCGAGATGAAATAAACAACATTGCCAAGTCAAAGAAGCACGCCGATATCATTAAACGAATGCGCAGAGCTCATGTTAAATGGGTAAAAGATGTTAGAGATATCGGATTCCTGCCAGAAGCAGAAGTTCATTCTCGATCAAAAAAAGACTCGCCCTATGAAATGGGCCACGATTCGATCCGGTATGATTTAGATGAAATTTTTCAAGCCGCTAACATTGCTACTCGCCTAGGTAAAAAGAATACTGAAAAATTACCAAAGCTAATGGAAAGCAAAGATAGCGCGGTTCGATACTGGGGCGCGATGGGCTACCTTATTCGCGGCAAAAACGGGCTACGTAAAGGTCGCAAGATTTTGCTCAATGCGCTAGAAGACGAATCCCCAAGCGTAAGGATTATCGCGGCTGAGTCTCTTGGTAAATTTGGTAATAAAAAAGAGGCAAAACTAGCTGCAGACTTGCTAATAAAATACGCTAACCCGGAAGTGAACGGAATATCACTTTCAATGCTATCACTCAATGCGATTGACTATCTTGATGAAAAAGCTGCCCATCATAAAGAAACCATCTCCAAGTTACCTAAAATTGATCCAAACGCCGATCCCAGAACACGCAATTATGCCGGCAATCTGATCGGCAAGATTATAAAAGACCTGAAGTAACAGTTAATTACATCCAGCATCAAAGCAAGTGCTGTTCAACAAACTCTTGAAAACCTCAATACCAGCCAAGGTATAAAAAAGAGAGTCGTTGCTGATAATTTAAAAAACCCCATAAGTTGATAATGTATAAGTTTGGCATCATATTCAAACTTACCCAGATCGGATTCACTAATGCCAAAGAATTTTGCATGAACCGATACCATAAGCTGATCAGCAAAAAATAAAACAGCAACCCAACTCAGCAATAAAACAATCGAAACCACTAGACAGCGAAAAGCGATTTTTTCCAATCCGACTGGCAATTCAGACTTAAGTTGTTTCATTACTAAAAAGTACACCGGCCATCTTACATCACAAGCTAGAAATTAAGCGTATAAATGATCAATGCCTAAGTTGGCAATCAAGCGAATTTATATTATTAATGAGCCATGCATTTCACCAGCAAGATCACATTCATAGCCTTATTATTAGCAGGCGCTACAACACTGCATTCATACAGCTCAAAAACACCCAACATAATACTCGTTATCACCGACGATCAAGGTTATGGCCCCATTGGAAGACACGGACATCCTTGGATCAAGACACCGAACATTGATAAACTTTACGACACCAGCACACGATTCACACGATTCATGGTGAGCCCCACCTGCGCGCCAACTCGTAGTGCATTAATGACGGGACGGCATCCAATGAAAAACGGCGTAACACATACCATACTCGAACGCGAGCGCATGACCCTCAAGGCCACCACACTGCCACAGGTACTCAAGCAGGCCGGCTACACGAGCGGTATTTTTGGTAAATGGCACCTTGGCGATGAGGAGCCACATCAACCACACAAGCGCGGTTTCGACGAGGCTTTCATTCATGGGGCAGGAGGCATTGGCCAAGCGTACAATTGCAGTTGTGCAGATGCTCCGGGCAACAAGTACTTTGACCCAGTCGTGCGACACAACGGATCTTTCGTAAAAACCAAGGGCTTCTGCACCGACATTTTCTTCACCGCCGCACTTGGTTGGATCAAGGAAAAGAAAAAGGGCAATGCTCCGTTCTTCGCATACATAACCACAAACGCACCACACGGCCCGTTCATAGCTCCACCAAAGAACACCAAACAATTCACCGATCGCGGCTTCGGCAAAACGCAGGCTGGATTCTACGGCATGATCGAAAATATTGACGAAAATATGGGGCGATTAATGAACAAGCTGCAGGAGTGGGATTTATACAAGGATACAATCCTTATTTTCATGAGCGACAATGGCATGACCGGCGGCGGCTCCGGCCGCCAAGGACAGGAGGTTGCCAAGGGTTATCCGTTTTTCAACGCCGGGATGAAGGGTCTCAAAGGCAGCGCCGAGGAGGGTGGCGTGCGCGTGCCATTCCTCGTTCGCTGGGATAGCCAATGGGAGTCCGGCCGGGATATTGAAACACTCAGCGCACACATCGATGTACTGCCCACTTTTGCCGAGATAGCCGGCATCAAAAAGCTTCCGATTAACCAAGTAGAGGGTCGCAGTTTTCTCCCGCTGCTAAACGGAAAGACAAAGAAGCTTCCGGACAATCGCTACCTGTTCACACACCGCGGCCGTTGGCCAACCGAAACTGACCCCGACGAACATAAGTCCTTCAACTACTCGATTCGAAGTGAAAAGTGGCGCTATGTTGCCCCTCAATCTTCAAGGAAAGGAACCAAGACGCAAGGCAGCCTCTACAACATGAAAAAAGATCCGGGGCAAAAAACCAACATCATCAAAAAACACCCGGAGGTCGTCGAAAAGATGCATGCAGCCTACGATCAATTTTGGAGCGATGCTCGGCCTCTCATGGTCAACGAAGGCGTCCCCATGTCGAAAACTCGCCCCTACCACGTCTGGTTCGAGGAACAGTCAAAGAGCGACGGCATCCCTCAGTGGACACCACCAAAATTGTAGACTGTAAATCACAAACAATTATCGATCATACGATACAGAAATTATCAACCTATGAACTTACTACGCTATCTCTATTTATTATTAATAATCCTTTGTCACAGCATAACAACACATGCCGCCAAGCAAACGAACTTCCTGTTCTTACTCGTAGACGACATGGGCTGGGCAGATATTGGCGCAAACGGCAGCAAGTTTCACGAGACACCCCACATCGATCGTTTGGCTAAGTCAGGTATGAGGTTTACGCAGGGCTATGCCGCCGGGTCAGTCTGCAGCCCTACTCGTGCGAGCATCATGACTGGCAAGCACCCGGTCAGAGTCGATATTACCGACTGGATTCCCGGGCAATCCAATCTCTCAACTAATCCCCTGCTCCACCCAGAGGATCGCCACAGTTTACCACTGGAGGAAGTCACCATTGCTGAGGAGCTCAAACAACACGGATACCAGACTTTCTTTGCTGGAAAATGGCATCTGGGCAAGGCAGGTGAGTGGCCAACCGATCAGGGTTTTGACATCAATATTGGGGGTCATCACAAAGGTTCGCCTCCAGGTGGCTACTACGCGCCCTGGACTAACCCCGCACTTAAGGCAAAGAAGAAAGGCGAATACCTGACCGAACGCCTCACAGATGAATCAGCCAAGTTCCTTGAAACCCGAGATAAGTCCAAACCCTTTCTGTTGTATCTCTCCTATTACAACATCCACACACCGATTCAGCCATACAGAAAAAGAATCGACCACTATAAGGCCAAAGCCGAAAATACTTTCACAGGTCCCACACCAATCCAGACGGAGCACGACGGTAAAAACCGAATGCGACAGGACAATCCAGCCCTCGCCTCAATGGTTTCCGCCGTAGACGACAGTGTCGGTGTGCTGCTCGACAAGCTCGAAGAGTTAAAACTTAACGAAAATACCGTCGTGATATTTTTCAGTGACAATGGCGGCCTTAGCACGCTCCGCCGGATCGGACCAGGGTGCAATCTTCCACTTAGAGCTGGAAAGGGATGGCTGTATGAAGGCGGAATTCGTGAACCTACTATCATAAGCGCACCAGGCATTACTAAACCAGGAAGTATATCTACAAAACCAATAATAAGCATGGATTTCTTCCCGACCATCCTCGATCTTGCCGGACTACCTCTCAAGCCTGAATTACACGTTGATGGCGATAGTTTATTAACCCAATTAAAAGGCAATGATTCCGGCAATCGAACATTTCATTGGCACTACCCACATTACCATGGCTCCACTTGGAAACCAGGCGCAGCAATTAGAGACGGTGACTGGAAATTAATTGAATTTTATCACTACAATAACTTTGAGCTATATAACTTGGCGAACGATATTGGCGAGCAAAATAATTTATCTAAAACCCGCCCTAGCAAGGCGCAAGAATTAAGAGAAAAACTTAATAAATGGCAAAAGAAAATGAATGCACAGATGCCAATTCCAAATCCAAATTACACACCAACCCAAAAACCGAATTAAAACTTAAAAAGCAAAAATCAACATGTTAATCACTATATAAATTACTATGAGCTTTTCAAAGATTGCTTTTCTTGGAACAGGATTAATGGGTGGGCCAATGTGCAAAAATATTCTTAAGTCCAACCTTCCTTTAACAGTTTGGAATCGAAGCAAAAACAAAACTAATCAACTTGAGGCTTTGGGAGCTAAAGTCGCCAGCTCGCCACATGAGGCTGTTACAGGAGCGGAAGTAATCATCACAATGTTGTCTGATGGTACAGCTGTTGATGATTTAATTTTCAAGCAAAACGTTGCCGAAAACATATGTAAAGGGTCTACACATATTGACATGGGATCGATTGGAGCTCATGAGGCCATCGATCATTCAAAGAAACATATTATAAAAGGCATTAACTATCTTGACGCTCCAGTTTCCGGAGGCACCAAGGGGGCCGAAGCCGGAGAACTAGCAATCATGGTGGGAGGAAATGAAAAAAATTTTGAAGCTATGAAAGATGTTTTTAATTCTATGGGACAGTCGACTTTTGTGGGGCCAAACGGTTGCGGGCAATTGGCAAAATTAGCGAATCAAGTAATTGTGGCAATTACAATCGGGGCAGTTAGTGAAGCATTAATTCTAGCTGGAGAAGGTGGAGCGAATCGAGCACAAGTAAGAAAAGCACTACGAGGCGGATTTGCTTCAAGCCGAATTCTTACAGAACATGGGCAACGCATGATTGATCGCGCATTCGAACCAGGAGGACCAGCTAAATTTCAAGTCAAAGATTTACGTAATGCTATAAAGGCCTCAGAACAACTAGACCTCAATCTTCCAATAACCAAACTCATTCACAAACTATTTAGAGACATGGTGGATAGCGGAAAACCAGATATGGACCATAGCGGCCTACTTACGCATCTAGAGGAAATCAACAATATCTCTAACCCATAAATGAAAGTAATTATTACCGGTGGAGGCGGCTTTCTCGGCTCACAACTTGCAACCCACCTTCTAGAAAAAGGAACGCTTTCCGGACAAAACGGAAAACAGGAACAAATAGAACAAATAACTCTTATTGACAAAAATTTCCCTGATTCAAAATCAGATGATCGCATTAAAGAAGTTTCTGGAGATATCAGTGACCGAGAGACCATTGAGTCAACGATTGATAACACCGAGAGCATTTCCATCTTTCATCTTGCTTCGATGGTTAGCGGTGAATGCGAAGAACAATATGATGATGCTATTCGAGTAAACCTTGATGGTGGCAGAAACATTTTTGAAACGGCACGTAATATTAAAGGGCGACCACGTGTTGTCTTCGCCAGCAGCATCGCCAGCTTTGGAGGGGCCGCAATGCCGACACCAGTCAGCGACATCGCCAAGCAAACACCACAAACTACTTATGGAATGACTAAGGCAATATGTGAATTACTAATTAATGACCATACTCGAAAAGGTCATTTCGACGGACGATCCGCCCGACTGCCAACGGTAATAATTCGTCCCGGAAAACCGAATGCTGCAGCCTCAAGCTGGGCCAGCGGAATGTTCAGGGAACCGCTCAACGGCGAGGTCTGCGAATTGCCGATAAAGCGCAACCAATCCCATCCAATGACCGGCTTTAAAACTGTCGTTGACTCTTTTGTGGCTCTACATGAAATTGAAGAAGAAAAACTTGGAGATGATCGAGCCTTCGGACTACCAGCACTTTCAGTTACTCCAATCATGGCAGAAAAAGCACTTCAGGAAGTATCAAACGAGAAAAAAATAAAAATCGGCAAAATTGAAGACGCCTTTGAACCCCGGATCCAATCAATCGTCGATAATTGGCCCACAGCAGTAGACGGGCATAGATCCATAGCCCTTGGGCTCCCTCAACCCACATCACTCAAGCAAATTATAGAGCAATATCTTGAACACTTTAATTAACAATCAGATAGGCTCTCCACCTCTCAAGTGCTTGCTGCCTCAAACACTTTGCATCAGTCTTTCGCACCTCAAATAAAATGAGACACAGGACCATCAACAACAAACTATTTGCCGAAAATCGAAAACGCCTATCGGAATTTTTGACTCCCAAATCTTTGGCTATTGTAAATGCCAACGACATCCTCCCTACAAATGCAGACGGAACTCTCAATATGCAGCCGAATGCAGATCTTTTTTTTCTAAGCGGAATCGAACAAGAACAGAGCATACTTTTAATTTTCCCTGATGCGGCAGACGAGAAAAACCGTGAAATACTTTTTCTCAGAGAACCAAATGAACATTTAAAGATCTGGGAAGGCTATAAACACTCCAAAGCGGATGCCAAAAAAATTTCCGGCATAAAAAATATTCAATGGTTATCAGATTTCCCAATTATCTTTCGATCTCTAATACTCGAGTCTGAAGCAGCTTACCTGAACAGCAATGAATATAAACGAGCACAAGTTGAAACTGAAACTCGCGATATCCGGTTCATCCGACAATGCAAGACAGATTTTCCTTTGCACGATTTCCGACGACTAGCCCCCCTGCTCCACCAACTAAGAGTAACTAAAACAGATTTAGAAATCCAATTATTAAAGGAAGCTATAGACATCACAGCAAAAGGGTTTCGCCGCATGCTCCGCTTTGTAAAACCTGGAGTGAGCGAATATGAAATTGAAGCAGAACTTGCACGGGAATATATCAAACGCAGAGGAAAATTTGCATACTCACCAATTATTGCATCCGGGAAAAACAACTGCGTTTTACATTATCTGCAAAACGATCAAATCTGCAAAAAAGGACAACTGCTACTAATGGATGCAGCCTCAAGTTATGCCAACTACAATGCGGACCTCACTCGAACAATACCAGTTGGAGGCAAATTCACCCGCCGTCAGAAGGCAGTTTACAACGCAGTGCTTAGGGTTCTGCGAGCAAGTATTAAGGGTGCGACCGCCGGAAAATTACATAGTGAATGGCAAAAAGAATCGCAATCTCACATGAATGAAGAGCTAATCAAACTCGGGCTCCTCAAAACAAACCAAGTGAAAAAGCAGGACCCAAATAATCCAGCATGCCGAAAATACTATATGCACGGACTTGGACATCCACTTGGATTAGACGTGCACGACGTTGGCGATTTAAACATTCCATTTTTACCAGGCACCGTACTAACTGTAGAACCAGGAATATACCTGCCAGAAGAAGGGTTTGGTGTTCGGCTCGAAGACGATATCATTGTCACGGAAAAGGGCCCATTAAACTTGATGAAGAATATTCCAATCGAAGCAAACGAAATTGAATCAATTATGAATCGCTAAGCATATGAGTTCCCGATTTCTATTGATTATATTGTTTAGCGCTATTTCACTGATACACGCAGACCAATTCTCGACTGACAAACTAATTGCTTGGTGCATCGTTCCTTTCGACTCTCAAAAACGCAGCCCATCTCAACGCGTACAAATGCTCAAACAACTTGGCATCAAAAGAGTTGCCTATGATTGGCGTAAAGAAAATATACCAGAGTTCGAGGAAGAAATTATTCAATACAAAAGAAATGGAATTGAATTTTTTGCGTTTTGGAGCACACATGAACTCGCGTTCCAATTATTCAAAAAACACCGCATTCAGCCACAGATTTGGAAAACCGCATTCAGCCCGATCAGCGGAACACAAAAAAATAAGACAAATGAAGCTGTAAATAAAATCTTACCCCTTGTTAAAAAAACACGTGAACTAGGCTGCAAACTAGGCTTGTACAATCATGGCGGTTGGGGTGGCGAACCACAAAACCTCGCATCAGTATGCCAAATCCTTCGCGATACCCACAATGCAAGCCATGTTGGGATAGTTTATAATTTTCACCACGGGCACAATCATATCAATGATTTCAAAAAATCACTTAAATTAATGCAACCATATCTTCTCTGCATCAACCTCAACGGAATGAACTCAGACGCAAACCCTAAAATCCTTCCGATAGGTCAAGGCCAGCACGACATTGAAATGATACAACTCTTAAAAGAATCAAATTACGATGGTCCAATTGGAATTCTTGATCATCGCAGCGACACCGATACTAAAACCGCCCTACAACTCAATCTTACCGGTCTAAAAGATATATTAACTAAAGCCAAATGAATAATATAAGGTCAATAATAGCATAAAAAGTCTCTAGTGAATTTTAAACTCATTCAACTTTCGAACTGTGATTCGTAATATTATTTTTGACTGGTCAGGAACTCTTGTCGACGACCTTCCGGGCGTGTGGAAGGCAACTAATCACGTCCTCGAACAGGCTGGCGCCCAAACACTAACCTTGAATGAATTCCGCTCTGAGTTCGAACTGCCTTTTACTAAATTCTACGATCGATTCATTCCTGATATCCCTCTACCAAAACTTGAAAAGTGGTTTCATGGATACTTCGAACAAGTAAGTAGTGATGTTAGCGCACTCCCAAATACAATTGAATTTCTAGAATTCTGTAAGCAAAAAAGAATACGTTGCTTCATTCTGAGCACGGTTAAAGCTGATTACTTTTTTAGCCAAGCAAAGAACACGAAGATGGAAATATTTTTTGAAAAAACTTATCTTGGGATTTGGGATAAAAGAGAGAAAATAAGAGACATACTAACTGATAACAATTTATCACAAGAAGAAACAATATATGTTGGCGATATGCAGCATGATGTAGATACAGCACATCATGGAGGTATACATTCATGCGCTGTTCTCACTGGATACAACACTTTTGATCAACTCAAAAAAAGCAGCCCAACACTTATCACCGAGGATCTTTCCGGCCTTAAGAAAGCACTCGAAACTAATCAAATGAACCTCACTGCAGGCAAATCACAACAAGTCCCGCCGATCGCTCCCATTGCCACAGTAGGCGCACTTATTTACAACTCACAAAAACAAGTCCTAATGATTAAAACTGATAAGTGGTCAGGTAAATGGGGCATTCCTGGCGGCAAGATTGAATACGGAGAACCTTCTGAATCCGCACTACGCCGTGAAATAGCTGAAGAAACAAATCTAACCATTTCGAATATTAAATTCATTTTATCTCAAGACTCAATAGAGTCCGATGAGTTTTTCAAACCTGCACATTTCATTTTACTGAATTACACTTGCACGATCGCAGGAGAATCAAATATTGAATTGAATGAGGAAGCTCAGGAATATTGCTGGGTTAAAGAAAAAGAAGCACAACAATTAGAATTAAATAAACCAACAAGAGTCTTGCTCGAAACAATACTATCTCAAAAAGACTCATCTAATCATGAATGACAAAATAACCATTGAAGACTTGGAAGTTGAATTTCATATAGGCGTTCCAGATGAAGAAAGAATTAAAGTCCAAAAACTACTAATTACTATTGAAATATTTAAAGAATTAAGCTCAAGCGCGGAAAGTGATGACTTGAGCAAAACCATTGATTACTTTTCAGTGAGCCAAGAAATAAAAGCACTAGGAGAAAATCGGAGCTGGAAACTCATCGAGACTTTAGCCAAGGATATCTGTGAACTTGTATTGAGCAACTTCAAAGCAGAATCAGTTAGAGTGGTTGTTAAAAAGTTTATTCTCCCAGACACACAATGGGTAAGCGTAGATATAACTCGAAAAATCTAGTGTTGATTTATAGTCATAATTTCAAGAAAAACACTGAACAATCAGTGGCAGCCAATATAATCCCTGATGAGAAATAGATTCTTCACTATTTTTTCGCTCTCCTTATTGGCACTTCCAGAGAATTTCCTAGCCACACAACCGACCGGCGTTAAATATTTGGAGCTAGGCGAAAAAAAGGAACCATCTATTACAAAAATATTAACTTGGGATTCTTTAGGTAAGAGGTATCAATCAAGATTAGATGAGTTAGATATCAAATTTGAATTTCATTTCCTAAATAAAACAAAAAAAGAAATTAGCATTAAACGCACCTTTACATCATGCGGATGCACTGTTGCAAAACTACCCACAACTCCATGGGTTATAAAACCCGGACAAAAAGGAAGCATCCCTATCACTATGGATGTCAGAGGAAAAAGCGGTGTTATAGAAAAACAAACAACTGTAATCACTGACCTAGGTAACGTGATACTTACAACCAAGGTTGCAATAGGAGCTGTTAGGAGTAGCAATAAGCCTCGCAAACGATCCAAAGAAGAACGCGCTGAGAATCTGAAATTAGCAGCACAAAACAGACAGGCAATATTTCAAAACAACTGTGTTGAATGCCATGTCGAGCCCACAAAAGGCAAACGAGGCCGTCAGCTATATGCAACTGCTTGCGGAATCTGCCATGACGCAACAAACAGGGCATCATTCGTTACTGAACTACGCGCTATATCCAAAGGCAAAAAGCAAGCGTATTGGGAACAATGGATAAAAGACAGCAAACCAGGCACACTCATGCCGGCCTTCGCCAAAGAAAATGGAGGACCACTTGACGACTCACAAATTAAATCACTAGTGGCATACTTAATTCGTGTTTTCCCACGCGAGCTTAAAACAAAACAAGTTATCGCAAACTCTCTAAAAACAAAGGAGCCCCCCCTTAAATGAGCGGCGTCTTTATAACATTTGAAGGCATCGAAGGATGCGGCAAAACAACCCAGATAAAGCGATTAGCAAATCGATTGGATGAACTTAAATACAATGCAACATTAATAAGGGAACCAGGCGGCACTGATATTGGCGAAGCAATACGTGAAATCGTCAAACATCCCCCAGGAGACGCTCCAATTTCTGCATGTACTGAACTACTACTCATGAATGCTAGCAGAGCCGAATTAATCCAACAAATAATCCAACCCGCCCTAACAAAAGGACACGCAGTCCTTTGTGATCGATTTTATGATTCCACCTTGGCCTACCAAGGATACGGCCGTCAACTCGACTTGAAAAAAGTTCATCAAGCCATCGAATTAGCCATTGGAAACACCAAACCTAATCTAACACTTTTATTGGATATCCCATTAGAGGTTAGTACTGAACGCGTAAAGGACAGACAACTTAAATCCAATGAAACCAATGATCAATTTGACCGGTCTGGTGAATTATTTTTTAAACGAGTGCTGGACGGATTCAAAACTCTAGCTAAGGCTGAACCAGATCGTTTTCGAGTTATAAACGCCAACCAATCACCGGATGATGTCAGTAACGATATATGGCAAGTAGTCAAAGAGAAGATTTAACAAGAAAAATGGAAAACAAACTTAACCAACAAGAACGTCGCAAAGCTTATTGGCGATCAAATTTACGGATACTAGCAGCCCTCATGTCTGTCTGGTTTATTGTCTCATTTGGATGCGGAATACTTTTTGTAGACACATTAAACAAAATTTCGATCGGAGGCTCAAAACTTGGATTTTGGATGGCGCAACAGGGCTCAATTTATGTCTTTGTGATTCTAATATTTATTTACGTATCATTAATGAACAAACTCGATCGAAAATACAAATTCAACAATTAGATTCATCAACAGAAAGATACTATTATGGACGTAAAAACATGGACCTATATTATTGTTGGATTTTCTTTCGCCCTCTATATCGGAATTGCGATTTGGAGTAAGGCAGGATCAACAAAGGAATTTTATGTTGCCGGAGGCAATGTAAGCCCTATTGCAAACGGCATGGCTACTGCAGCAGACTGGATGAGCGCTGCATCCTTCATTTCGATGGCAGGACTAATTGCTTTCGCCGGCTACGGGGGCTCCGTCTTCCTGATGGGATGGACTGGCGGTTACGTATTGCTCGCCTTAATGTTGGCTCCTTATATGCGCAAGTATGGTAAATTTACTGTGCCTGAATTTATTGGCGAAAGGTTCTACTCAAAAACAGCCCGCATTGTTGCTGTCATTTGCCTAATTATTGTTTCTGTCACCTACGTTATTGGGCAAATGAAAGGTGTCGGAATTGCATTCTCTCGGTTCTTGGAGACAGAATACAACACAGGACTATACATCGGTATGGGAATTGTCTTTTTCTATGCAGTTTTAGGAGGAATGAAAGGCATTACATACACACAGATTGCACAATATGTAGTTCTCATTTTTGCCTACACTGTACCGGCTATATTTATATCACTTGAGCTAACTGGAAACCCAATCCCTCAACTTGGCCTTATAGGCGACACAGATGACGGCACCCCTCTTCTTCAAAAACTGGATAACGTCATTACCGACCTTGGCTTTGGGAAGTACACTACAAGTGTAATGGGCAGCAAATTAAACATGTTCGCCTACACCTTATCATTGATGATTGGGACCGCTGGCTTACCGCATGTGATTATTCGTTTTTTTACCGTCCCAAAGGTTAGCGATGCGCGACTGTCTGCAGGATGGGCCCTTGTGTTTATTGCAATACTATACACAACCGCCCCAGCAGTCTCTGCTATGGCTCGACTAAACCTTACTCAAACAATCCAAACTGGCGCAATTGGCAGTAAGGATGGGAGCCTAGAATATGCAAAACGTCCTGATTGGTTTAAAAAATGGGAAAAAACAGGCGTATTAAGGCATAATGACAAAAATAAAGACGGGAGAATCCAGTACTACAGCGACAAAAACGAAAAACTTAATAAAGAGTTAGAATCATTTGGATGGATGGGCAACGAACTAGAGCACATCCCTTTCGGAAAAGAAGAAAAGGATGCAAAAAACGGCCCCGATAATGATTTCCTTGTACTTGCTAACCCTGAGATTGCAAATCTTCCCGGCTGGGTTGTCGCTCTAGTAGTTGCAGGAGGGCTAGCTGCTGCACTTTCAACAGCTGCAGGACTCTTACTCGCCATCTCTTCAGCAATTTCACACGACCTATTGAAGGGAATAATGTATCCAAACATATCTGAAAAACAGGAACTCAATGCAAGTCGCCTTGCTATGGTCGGAGCAATTCTAGTTGCTGGTTATTTCGGGTTAAACCCTCCAGACTTTGCCGCCGGTACCGTTGCTATAGCATTTGGACTAGCCGCATCATCAATTTTTCCGGTATTAATGATGGGGATTTTCTCAAAAAAAATGAACCGCCAAGGCGCAATTGCCGGAATGATTGCCGGAATGGGAATAACTTTACTTTATGTATTTCAGCATAAAGGTGTGCTCTTTATCTCCAGCACAAGTTTTTTGGGAAATATGGAACCAAACTGGTTTCTTGGTATAACACCAAATGCATTTGGTGCAATTGGAGCTCTCGTCAATTTCGCAGTAGCTTTCGCAGTGTCAAAAACCTCAAGTGAAGCGCCTAAAGAGGTTCAAGACTTGGTCGAAAACATACGAATTCCGAGCGAAGATCAAAGTATTCATTAACCCCCAATCAATTCACGAAGCTGACTGACTGGCACACAATTTTTAAATACCATTTGCAGATTCTTTTGCACTCCATCCTTCTCAGTATAATAAAGGGACTCAGTACTTGCCGCAATACCTACAACTTGCCCTGAATCATCCAATACTGGTGCGCCGCTAGAACCTTTGCCAAAATCAGCAGTGATGGCCATTGCTGAAACATTTTTACGCTTACGTTGTGTAATGAAATACCTTGCAACCCTACCTTCACTCAATGTGTAAAACTTTTGGTTAGGGTGACTAATCAAATCAACTTTCGCCCCGACAGGTGCCGCCTGACCAAGAGAAATTGGTTTTATCCCTGTTTTAGGAACACGTAAAACAGCCAAGTCAAATCGCTCACTGGCGGCGACAACATCTTCAACCATAAAAACCCTCCCATCAAATAACCTTACAGCCAAACCAGCTCTTTCCGGTTGATCAACCACATGATAGTTAGTCACCAATAAATCATCTGCTATAAAGAAACCACTAGCTGGCGCCACATGCCAACGCGTACAACGATTGCACTTATAAACACCACCTACCACAGCTATTGCTTTCTGCGCCTCTCCAGGAGCAACCAAATTGGGTTTAGGCAAATTTAATTTTATTTGAGGCTCAGTTTTTAGCTTAGCTATAAGCGTTTTCATTTCAACAACGGAATCTGAATCCATCATCTTTGTCGCTTTAGCAGTCATTTGACCAATTATCGCACGATCATTGACAACCGCAGGCGCAATATCGCTGGATTTTGGAGATATTACTGAGGAAGTAGCTGCACATCCTGCTAGAACCGCTCCTAAAGCAGTCAGAATAAAGCAGTTTATTGGATTAACTTTCACACGGTGACCCTAGTACAATTGCAGCTTGGCAGCGAGCGCTTCGTTGCATCAAATGAGCGCGGTGGAATCACTCAATCCCATTCGTAAAACAAAAACAGGCTTCACTCTTAATCTGAGAGTACAACCAAGATCATCAACAGATACTATTGATGGTATTAATGAAAATGGGCAATTAAAAGTTCGAATAAAAGCCCCTCCGATTGACTCACAAGCAAATAAAACAATAATAAAATTCATCGCAAAAACCCTTGGTATTCCCCATCGAAATATTAAGCTTATTTACGGAGCAAAAAGTCGAAATAAAATCGTAAATATAGACGATATAACCCCTGAATCAGCAGCACCCAAACTTGGAATACGATAATAATTTGAAAAAAGAATGGAAAATCTGGATTGATACTGGAGGTACATTTACAGATTGCATATCCCAATCATCGACCGGACAGACTACACGGCACAAAGTACTATCGAGCAGCTGTTTAAGAGGCACATTGACCGCGATTAACTCCCCCACCGAAATCGAGTTTAGACTTCATCAGCCAATTCCACCTCAATTTACATTAGGCCAATCAATAAAAGTACTAGGAGAGGAGGCCGGGCCATTTAAAATCATCGACCAAGCTACTCAAAATATTTTATGCATATCTAAACCACTCAACAAAAAAACGACTATAGGGCAATCAATCGAGATTTCATTTAACTTAGAAGCACCTATACTTGCTGCATGTTTAGCTACAGGCACCCTTCCTAATAAACCACTGCCACCGCTTAAAATGCATCTCGCAACAACACGTGGCACTAATGCTCTGCTAGAAGAAAATGGCGCAGATGTAACATTATTTATCACGAAAGGTTTCGAGGACTTACTTATAATTAGAGATCAAAAACGCACGAATTTATTTGATGTAAATGTACAAAAACCAGCTCCGCTCACCTCTAAAGTATACAGCGTAACTGAACGAATGGACGCCACAGGCGCAACCATACAAAAAATCGACCTGCCTCATGTAAACCCTCCTAATCATAAAAACCAGGCAGCAGCTATTGTTTTTCTAAACAGCTATCGCAACTCAGAACACGAACAAGAATTGCGCACACATCTTATAAAATCCGGATGGCGTCATGTTTCGGTTTCTAGCGACCTTGCCCCAGTAATAAAAATACTACCTCGCGCAGAAACAGCCGTAGTCGACGCCTATCTAACGCCACTAATGTCTGACTACCTAAGTGGCGTCAGCAGACATATTAAAAAAGGAAAACTGTATGTCATGACGAGCGCTGGAGGGCTAGTTTCCTGTAATGATTACAGAGCTAAAGATAGCCTTCTGAGTGGCCCCGCCGGCGGTGTAGTTGGGGCAGTATTTTGCGGGCAGCAAGCTGGATTCAATAAAATTATCGGCTTTGACATGGGCGGCACTAGCACTGATGTTTGCAGATTTGACAATGAATATAATTATAGATTTGAACATCAAATTGGAAATGCAAGAGTAGTCACTCCCGTGTTAGATATTGAAACAGTAGCAGCTGGCGGGGGCTCTATCTGCGATTTTAATGGCGAAGAATTACTCGTTGGCCCAGCAAGTGCGGGAGCAACTCCGGGGCCTGCCTGTTATGGCGCAGGCGGGCCATTAACTGTTACCGATATAAACCTACTACTTGGCAGACTAGACCCAAATGAGCTTGGTATTCCAATAGACATCAAAGCAGCACAAGATGCATTAGATATAATTAAGAACAACATCCCAGAACAACTATCAGACAAAGAATTACTATTAGGTTTTCTCGATATTGCAAACGAACGAATGGCAAATGCAGTTCGAAAGATTTCAATCCAAGAAGGATACGACCCATTCGATTATACTTTGGTAGCATTTGGCGGAGCTGGAGGTCAGCACGCATGTGAAATCGCAGACAAGCTTGGCATGACCACCATTCTCTGCCCTAGTGATGCCGGCTTACTTAGTGCACGGGGATTACGTGAAGCAGTTATAGAACGTTTTGCAGAACAACAAATACTTAAGCCTCTCAATAATATTGAAAATCAACTATCAGAAATAATTAAAAACTTAGAAGATAAAGCACTTTCACAACTGCATGCAGAAGGCTTTAAAGACCACGAAATATCTGTAAGGCGAAAATTAATCTCATTAAGGCATCAAGGCCAAGAATCAACTGAGGAAATCGAGTATGAACCAAAAACTGATATAGCTAATTCATTCAAGGATAGACACGAAAATTTATTTGGCTATTGGCCTGATAACAAAATCATAGAAGTTGTTTCAATCCGGATTATTGCGTCAACATACCCACACAAAACGCAACCAGAAAAATTTCCGAATCAAAACGAACTGACACAACAAGAAGGCATGATTTTGAGAAGAAAACTAAAATCTGGCTCAAAAATTAAAGGCCCCTCCATAGTTCAAGACCTTTTTTGCACAGTTAATATCGATCAAAATTGGTCTGGCACTGTTGGTTCCAAAGGAACCATTAAGCTAACAAAATTGAGCAGAAGCCAATCCGCTAAAAACTTTAAACTAAGCCCATTAGTTGAACAGGAATTATTTACAAGCAGATTTAACTCTATAGTTGAAGACATGGGGCAATTGCTAAAGCGCACTGCCGTTTCAACCAATATAAAGGAGCGACTTGATTTCTCCTGTGCTCTACTGGATATGAATGGACAATTGGTTGCAAATGCGCCGCACATACCTGTTCATCTCGGAGCACTTGGGCTATGTGTAAGATCTGTTACATCAAACAAAAAGATCGGACCGGGGGATATGATCATAACAAATCACCCAGGTCACGGCGGATCACATTTACCTGATATCACAGTGATAAGCCCAGTGTTTGATCATAACGGCATTCTACTCGGTTATATTGCAAACCGCGCACACCATGCTGAGCTTGGAGGAATAAGCCCAGGGTCTATGCCACCTCTTGCCAAATCTCTTGCAGAGGAAGGGGTCGTAATCCCACCTACCTTGCTATATCAGGACGACAGGCCACAATTTGATAAAATTGAAAAAATCCTAAATAGCGCTCCATGGCCTACTCGTTGTCTCGAAGATAATTTAGCTGATATAAAAGCTCAAGTTGCAGCAAACTTTCTTGGGGTTAAAACACTTAGAAAAATGGCTTTTGACTACGGATCAAAGAAGGTAATTGATCAAATTAAGAAGCTTCGATCGCGCGCTTCAAGTGCTATAATCAGACGCATTCATGCACTGAAACCAGGCAAATACATTACAAATGAGAGACTAGACGACGGAACCAAGCTGATGGCTAGAATTGATGTAGAAAAAGACAAAATTAAAATTGATTTTAACGGCACTAGCCCTCCACATACTGGTAATTTTAATGCAACCCCAGCAATAGTTCAGAGTGCAATCATTTATGTTCTACGCCTTCTAGTTAATGAATCAATCCCACTTAATGAAGGTTTACTTGACTGCACCGAAATCGTTTTGCCCCATTGCCTCTTAAATCCTCATTTTCCTACAGATCCAAACAAAGCTCCGCCCGTTGTTGGCGGCAATGTCGAAACCAGCCAAAAACTAGTCAACCTGCTGCTAAAACCATTTACCATTGTTGCAGCCAGCCAAGGAACGATGAACAATCTTATCTTTGGCAATGAACGATGCAGTTACTACGAGACTATCTGTGGAGGGACCGGCGCCGGGCCTAACTTTGACGGAATTGATGCAGTACACTCGCACATGACAAATACAGCAATAACTGATCCAGAAATATTGGAATGGAGATTTCCCATACGACTTGAGCAATTCTCAATACGAAAAAACTCTGGAGGCAGAGGACAATTTAGAGGAGGCAATGGCGTAATCCGTGAACTATTTTTCACCGAAGCTGTTTCACTGTCTCTGCTTACTCAAAACCGAAACCAAGGCACATACGGCCTTGATGGTGGGGAGGAAGGAAGCCCTGGCGAACAATACTTAATCAAGAGTGATGGAAATAAAATCAAACTAGAATCCATCACACAAAAATCTCTAAAACAGGGAGATCGCCTAATAATAAAAACTCCAGGTGGCGGCGGATTCGGAAAAGCAACAAGCCTTTAATTCATATAATTTCAAGCGACTTAAAAATGCTTAATTCTTTCACTAAGACAGTATGCCTCGAACAACACTCCCATGGACATCGGTTAAGCGAAAGTCGCGGCCTGCATAACGATAAGTCAACTTTTCATGATCCAATCCAAGAATATGCAGTATAGTAGCATGGAGATCATGCATGTGAACTTTGTTTTCAACTGCTGCATCTCCCAACTCATCTGTCTCTCCATAGGAAATGCCTGGCTTAATACCCGCCCCTGCCAGCCAAGAGGTAAAGCCTCGAGGATTGTGATCTCGACCATCTCCGCTCTGAGAAAAAGGCGTACGGCCGAACTCGCCACCCCACCAAACAAGTGTTTCATCTAAAAGCCCTCGATTCTTTAAATCGGCCAATAAACCAGCCACCGGCTTGTCTGTAGCTCTTGCATGGTCCATATGCTTGGGCATGTTGCTATGCTGGTCCCAACGAGGATTAGTACTTTCGTCAGCATAGTTTACCTGAATATATCGCACGCCCGACTCTGCCATCCGTCGAGCCATTAAACATTGCCTTCCAAAATCATCAGTGTGCTTCTCTCCGACACCATAAAGACGCTTAGTAGCCTCACTCTCCCCTGCCAAATCAAAAGACTCCGGAGCGTTCATCTGCATTCGCCATGCCAACTCGAACGACTCAACAACAGCATCAAGCTGATCATCCTTTGGCCTCTCTGCCAAATGAACAGAATTTAAATCTTGAAGAAAATTAAATCGGCGTTCCTGCTCAGCGCGAGATAAACCAGTATTCTCCACATTGCGCAACCTGGCCTCACTTGCTGGCTGGCCCGCCTTGCCAATTGCAGTACCCTGATAAATTGACGGTAAGAAAGCATTCGAGTAATTACGAGGCCCACCTTTAGAACTGGAAGGCTGCAGTGTTACAAATGCAGGCAAATTTTGATTTTCTGCACCTAAACCATAGGTTACCCAACTCCCAACAGATGGCCGAATTAAATTCGTAGCACCAGTATGAAGAAATAAAGTGGATGGCCCATGCGCAACGCCTTCGGTATGCATCGACTTAATAAAACAAAGATCATCTACCATTTGCGCAGTATAAGGGAATAAATCAGAAACATACTGGCCACATTGCCCATATTGCTTAAAGTCCCATAATGGCTTCATCAACTTACGTTTACTTTTTTTACCAAAAGTACCGAAACGAACTCCTGTAAAATCATAGTCTTTATCGTGATTACGAATTAGATCTGGCTTATAATCATATGAATCGACATGACTAGGACCTCCCGCCATGAAAATAAAAATTACCCTCTTAGCCCTTGCAGGAAACATTGGATGGCGCTGGTAAAGCAAGTTTGAAGAAGAAGCAGCAGACTGCTGACATAATCCGGCTAAAGCCAGCGAACCAAATCCGCACGCCGCCGATCTTAACATAACTCTTCTAGAAATATTAGAGCTCACATTCACTCTTTATTTGAATTGCTTTCCTATAAATCCAGTTACTGTTGACACTTTTTAACTCCACCTGTGTTACCACTGCATTCATTCAAAGAACTGACTCAATATTGGCACACGTCGATCTTTTTCGCCTTAGAGACCTTTGAATGAAATCCACTATCGTTCGTTATGAGGTATTAAGGCAAAAAGAAAAGTACCTGCAATCCTCTTCAGTATAAAGTCTGTTTTTGGCATATATTTTACCATGAATTGTTAGATAATTCGCTCTTATTACATAGGCTCAGATTGAACAAGCGAACTCCCACTGGATATTCAGCCGACACTGACTTGCTTCTAGTGAAAGTTTTGTATTTAATTGTTTTCAACCCCAATCAATATGGCTCTCATTAACTGCTACGAATGCAGCAAAGAGATCTCTGATGCTGCACAAGCCTGCCCTAGTTGCGGTGCTCCAAAGAAGAAGAAGCCTTATATGCCTGTTCTCGCTTGCTCACTGTGCGATGGAAGCATGGAGAAGATTTCAGGTGTTGAAAAACTTCGATGTCGCAAGTGTGGTCACTTAGCTTAATTGAGCATGGCTGGATATGAATACACTAGTTGTAACTAGTTAGAATTAACTATCCGCCTGCAAAGACCGGCTTAAAACCTGCCTCAAGCAGAATGCGCTTAACTTCATCACGCTTGTCTCCCTGAATTTCAATATTACCATCTTTCACCGTCCCTCCAACACTGCAGGCTTTTTGCATCTTTTTGGCGAGCTCCTTTTTCTCTAACAGTTCAATTGGAGGAAAATTGGTAATAACTGTTACAGCCTTACCCCCACGATGCGCGGTTTGTCGAATAATATCCACACGCCCCCTATTGTTGTTCTTTTTCGTTCGATTAGAGGAGAATCCACAATCAGGAGAATCCGAAGGCCCCGAAGGTAATCCATTCAACTCTAATTCCTCAAATGGATTTTGCGCAAGACTCTCGCCTCCACCCGTTGATATTCGTTGCTTTTTTCGGCTCATTTTTTTTGGAAGATATCTGTCAATCCAGATACCGAAACTGAACACTAGAAATAATTGAATGAATTAAGGATCCCCAATTATGGCTTTTGCCATAAGAAGCTCTGTTCGAAACAAATTTCATAGCTATTTCAAATTCAGTAGAACTCGGCTCTCTACCTAGAGTTAGTAGGTATGCAAAACGAACTCGGTCAATATCAGTTTCTCCCATCCTCTTTATACGCTCACCAGCTAGATTAGCTTCACTGTTAACAAAAGGGCTGTTAAGTAAATATAAAGCCTGAGTAGGCAGCGTAGTCTCATTACGACGACCAGTTACAACATTTGGATTAGCAACATCAAATGCCTCAAAAACCTCCATCAATGAGTTACGGAATGAAGGGACATAGACACTTCGCCGAACAGTATCATACTCATAACCAAAATCGTACTGTGAAAACTTGCGAATCGTGTAACCCCCTTGTTGCATACTCAAACGGCCACTAACTTTAAGAATAGAGTCACGAATGGATTCAGCAGTTAACCGCTTTCGATTCGCGCGCCAAATTAAACGGTTTTCAGGGTCAATTTCTTGCCCAAAGCCTTCTCCGAACGATGACAAGCGGTAAGCACGAGAAAGAACAATACGCCTAATAATAGACTTCACTGACCAATTGTCTTCAGCAAATCGCGAAGCCAGCCAGTCAAGCAACTCAGGGTGACTTGGAGTATCACCCATAAGCCCAAAATTATCAGTAGTACGAACGAGCCCTTGCCCAATAAGATGATGCCAAATACGATTCACCATCACGCGCCGCGTCAATGGGTTATTCTCACTTGCTATCCATTCAGCCAACTCACGACGGCCACTTCCTATGGAAACGTTCGCCCTAGATTCTGCTTCACTACTACTTGCAACCTTCAAGAACCCGCGAGGAACAAGTGCCCCTTTATTTCGAATTTCTCCCCGAATATGTACATGCCAATCGCCTGTTTTCTTCTGCTCTCGAACAGACATAACTTTTTGAAGATTACCAAGTTTTGTTTTTTTAAGATGATTAACTCTCTTCGACAAATCAGAAACTTCAGATCTTAGCTTAGTTAACAAAGCGGCATCATCAGAATTATTTCCCTTTTTAATTAACGGAATAAAACCAACTGCATCCGCAACAACCACATCCTTAGTTCCTTGATTGGAAATGCGAACCACTGCCTTTCCTACATTAAACTTAAACCTCCCCAAAACATAAAAGTTACTATTTATGGGAGGCACTATCCGCTGATTAACAAGAACAGTTGTCGATCCATCAGCATGATCTATAGTTACTGGAACATTCTCCGATCTATTTGTTCCATGTGTATAACCAAGCCAAACTTCATACTCGCCAGCCTCTTTTAATTTTTCTGAGAAAATTACTTTTTTATCACCCTTCCCCTCGCCTTTGTCGTGAATATAATTATCACCGAAG
>Ga0115011_10000605_pt1 | contig 28384 bp, 29 predicted proteins | sample TroAtlMetagenome_2_FD_88705 | JGI IMG/M metagenome (GOLD analysis project Ga0115011, IMG submission 88705) | Marine eukaryotic phytoplankton communities from Atlantic Ocean - Tropical Atlantic ANT8 Metagenome | ecosystem: Environmental > Aquatic > Marine > Oceanic | place: Tropical Atlantic...
CCAGAGGGCTCATAGTCCAAGCTTGCGTAGCCTTGGGTCCGACTTTTGAGTTGATCAAAAAAATCTGTGACGACTTCTGCAAGCGGTATCTCATAGTGCAGTTCGACTCGTTCAGGTGACAGGTACTCCATTCGAACCATGGTTCCCCTGCGCCCCTGACAAAGTTCCATCACTGTCCCGGTGTAGTCCGCTGGTGTGAGGATGCTGATCTTCAGCATGGGTTCTTCGATCTCGGCGACAGAACCCATATCTGGAAGGTCTGATGGGTTATCTACGTCGAAAGTGTTGCCATCTTCGGTGGTGACTTTGTACGCCACAGAGGGCGCAGTGGCTATCAGGGAGAGGTCGAATTCTCGTTCGAGTCTTTCTCGTACGATTTCCATGTGAAGTAGGCCCAGGAAACCGCATCTGAATCCAAAGCCAAGGGCACCGGATGTTTCTGGCTCGAAGGTGATTGACGCATCATTAAGTTTTAGTTTTTGTAGCGCTTCTCGTAGGTCAGGGTATTCATCCCCATCTACGGGATATAGGCCACAGAAGACCATCGGTTTGGGGTCTTCGTATCCTTCTAGAGCTTGTTCGGCAGAACCTGACGCTGTGGTGACCGTTTCTCCAGATTTCGCTTGGCCTACGTCTTTGATGCTGGCAATGAGGTAGCCAACTTCTCCTGGCCCAAGCTCGTTTACCGGGGTGACACCTGGAGAACGCACTCCGATTTCTTCGGCGTCGTGGGTTCCTCCGGTTTGCATGAATCGTAGTTTGTCGTTGGTACGAATTCGGCCGTTCATGATCCGCATTGAGGAAACAACGCCTCGGTATTGATCGAAGTAGGAATCAAAAATCAGAGCTTGCAGAGGGTCGTTGATATTGCCTTGGGGAGGTGGGATTCGGTCGACAATTGCATCAAGGAGTTCTGTGATTCCATCTCCTGTTTTTGCTGATATTTGGAGTACTTCTTCTGCGGGCAATCCGAGGACGTTTTCGATCTCGGAGGCATAAAGGTCGGGATCGGCCGCTGGTAAATCAATCTTGTTGAGGACCGGGACGATCTCGAGGTCATTTTCGAGGGCGAGATAACAGTTAGCCAAAGTTTGTGCCTCGATACCTTGTGCAGCGTCGACTAACAGAACGACACCTTCACATGCCGCCAAAGAGCGACTGACCTCATATCCGAAATCGACATGTCCGGGCGTATCGATGAGGTGTAGGACGTGCCCTTTCCATTCGACTCTGACGTTTTGGGCTTTGATTGTGATGCCTCGTTCACGTTCTAGATCCATCGAATCGAGGTATTGGGCGCGCATGGATCTCGCTTCAACAGCGCCGGTGATCTCTAAAATCCGGTCCGACAAGGTGGATTTTCCGTGATCGATGTGCGCGATGATCGAAAAGTTTCGTATCTGTGTTAGATCCATCTGGAACTGCAAGGTACCAACGGGAACGGGGATTCGTTGGCTCTATCGCTACGAGTCATGCTTTAGGAAAGTATCTATGGGCTGCGGCATTGTGTGGCCCTGTTGCTAGCCTGAAGAAGTTGTCGCCTGTGTTAATGGGTTTTGACAGCGCAAGTCTGAGTTGAGGTAAGAGAAGGTCAAGTGGCAAACATCAAGAGCCAAATTAAGCGGAACCGCCAAAACGAAACCCGTCGGGTTCGCAACAAAGCTGTTCGTAGCGAATTAAAGACGAGAGAGAAAGCTGTTTTTGCTGCTGTGGATGCTGGTGAGCCCACTGATGAAGTTCTTCGATTGGCCCAAAAGCGTCTTGATTCTGCCGCTTCGAAGGGTGTCATTCACAAGAATGAGGCAGCACGCCGTAAATCTCGACTGACTCTTAAAGCTTCATCCAGCTGAATTAATTGCCGAGTTGCGCCAAGCGTGCAACAAGTATCTCCATGAGAATGTCGCCGTCGAGCGCCGATTTTCCGCGGAGGTCTATATCGGTCTTACTCAATAATTCGATGGCGCGACGGATTTTGTTTGGACCTAGCCGTCGCATCTGAGTAAGTGCCTTCTTAGCGGGAAAGGTTGAACCTTTTATCTGAAGGTGCGCAGCGGCTTCTTTTTCGTTTGAGATTTCGGTTCCGTCGAGTCGCAGAATCCGTTCGTAGTGACTGTGAAGGGTTGCCATTACTTGCAGGGGGTGACGTCCGCCTCCGCCCATCATGCGTTGCAGAACTTCGAGGGCCGTTTTCATTTCCCCTCGGTCTATGGCGTCAGTGAGGTCCCATGGCGGTACTCCGCCCTCATCCCCGAGGAATGGCCGCACCTCTGCGTCGCTCAGTTCGGCATCTACGCCATAGACCCCTTCAAGGGTTTGAAGTAAGCCTGTGAGACGCGCTACATCCTCGCCAAGGTGTTCTGAGATCAGTTGCCGGGCACTGGGATTTAGTTGGACGACAGATGTGTCAAAACGTTCTTGGAGCCATCCGTTTCGAGCTCGACCGGTCCCTGGCGCCCCTACCTTTATCTGTTCTCCGTCGATCGCCTTTGCTGCATCGACCAGTTTTTTCGGTACGGCTCCGCTGCCCCATTCGATAACTAGGTCAGTTGTTGTCGGCGGGTCACTTAACAGTTCGATGAGTGGTTTCAGGTCATCAACTTTAAATCGGTTGAAACCTCGAACAACCACGACACGACGATCAGTTAACAGCGGTGGCGTTTGGACCGCGTCGGCTACTTGTTCAATTGTGTATTCCTCACCGACTAGTTCTTCGAGTACTAGTGCACGATCTTGTGTGCCAACTAGTTCTTCGACGCTCCCTCGGACAGCGTCAGCGAGCAACGACGGTTCGGGCCCTGAAAAGATTTGTATCGATGCCTGAGCCACAGTTGCGACGTTAGCTTCCTGAACTAGTGAATTCCGGCTTTCTGGTTCCTGTCGCTCGCTACGGGTGCTGCTTTTCAGAACAATGCTGTCGATAGTTTTCGGCGCCATTCTGCTGTTCTTGGATCTTCCGATCCCATCACTTCGAGCAGGTCAACAAATCGCTGGCGGGCTTCGTCGTCATTCTTAACTTGGCCAAGAAGTTCTTCGAGTTCCGCATCTAGTTCGTCGGGTTCGCTCGAGACGTCAGCTGTTCTTGCTGTGGCGGCGACGCGTCTACTTTCGGCTGACTCGGGTATTCGCTCCAGGAGCGCTAACCCTTCTTCGGTGCGTCCATCACCGACTAGTAGTTCAGCAAGCGCCACTACGGCTTGCGGGTGATCGCTTTGAGTGTCTAGCGCTGCGCGCAGCGACAGTTCGTCTCCGGCTTCGATGAGTGCTTCAAGCTCGTTCTCTTCCTCGGTGGGCAGCAGACGGGTTACGAAATCTTGAAGCATGGGTTCGCCTTGGGCGCCCATGAAACCGTCGACGGCTTGCCCGTCTTTGAACGCTACGACCATTGGTATTGACTGAACTTGGAAGGCTTGCGACACGCCAGGGTTCTCGTCGACATTTATTTTGACGCCAAGCACCTTGCCTCCTTGAGCGTCTATGACTTGTTCAAGAAGGGGGCCCAACGTTTTGCATGGTTCACACCAGGGCGCCCACAAGTCCACTACTACAGGGATTTCGTTACTTTTTTCGATTACTTGTTGTTCGAAGTCCTGGTCCGTGACATCGATCATGTCGTTCCTTTCGTTCGGCGGAGTTGTGGTTTCGCTACGGCTTGACTCAACCAAGATGTAGTTTCAAGTGAATATCGAGTTGAGGAGTGTTGTGGTTAAGGGTATTGAGGAAAAGCCTGTGACGGAATGGTTGTCTGCGCGAGTTGACAATTTAGGTTCCCCTCTCAAGTTTGAACTGATCACTGGTGGTCATTCAAATCTCACTTACAGAGTCACCGATAGCAACGATCGAAAATGGGTATTGCGTCGTCCGCCTCTGGGTCACGTGTTGGAGGGAGCACACGACATGGTGCGGGAGCACCGGCTGTTGTCTTCCCTTGACGATAGTGAAGTGCCCGTTCCTCCAGTTGTGGGGCTGTGTACCGACTCGAAGATCAATGGCGCAGATTTTTATGTGACTGAATTTGTTGAAGGGTATGTGTTGCGAGACCAAGACTCTGCATCTGATGTCGCCACTGACAAAAGGCCAGAGGTGGGGCCAAAATTAATAGAGGCTTTAGCTGCTATTCATTCGGTTGATCTGGAAGCAACGAGTTTGGCGGACTTAGGTAAGCGCGAAGATTATGTGGCGCGTCAATTGCGGACGTGGCTTCGTCAATTCAACGCTATGACGTCAAGAAAGTTGCCTGTCATCGAAGAAGTGCACGATGTGTTGACCACCAACATTCCTGAGCAACGCGAAGCGACACTGATTCATGGTGACTTCCGTTTGGATAACTGTTTAGTGTCACCTCAAGGTGAGGTAGCAGCTGTACTTGATTGGGAAATTTCCACTCTTGGTGACCCTTTAGCTGATTTGGGGATTCTCTTGGCTTACTGGAGTGAGCCAGATGACCAATTCTTACCGCTTGGAGATGCTGCAACTATCTATGGGGGCTTCTCAAGTCGACAGGAACTGGTAACTGAATATGGTCGTGTCACTGGACGAGATACCAGCGACATGGACTTCTTTTTTGCTTTTGCGAGTTGGCGGTTGGCTTGCATTTTGGAAGGAGTTCACGCTCGTTACGTCGGTGGAGCGAATCCTGAAATTCCCGAAGAGGTAGAGATTTTTCCCCAGAGCGTTGTCTATTTGGCTGAACGTGCCGCTGAAATACTTGGGCTATAGATATCTCTGGCTTCGAAATTTTCTCCGACCTGAACTAAGTTCGGGTTTATGAAGATTGATGGCGGATTAGGCGTTGACAGTGGTTTTGACGGGATTATGGATAAATCTCGGGAACAAGAAGAGATCGGTTATGACGGTCTTTGGGTCCCAGAGACAAGTCATGATCCTTTCACCATGCTTCCTTTGATGGCAGAGGCAACTGAAAATGTTGAGCTTGGGACCAGCATCGTTGTTGGTTTCGCGAGAAACCCAATGGACTTGGCTTACAGCGCTAACGACATTCAGTTGATTTCCAAGGGCCGTTTCACTTTGGGTCTGGGTAGTCAAATAAAGGCTCATATTACGAAACGTTTTTCAATGGAATGGTCGAAGCCTGCTGCTCGAATGCGCGAAATGATTTTGGCTACGAAAGCTATTTGGAACAGCTGGAACACTGGAGAGAAGCTCGATTTTCGGGGTGATTTCTATCAACACACTTTGATGACTCCCTTTTTCCATCCCGGTGAAAATCCTTATGGTGCCCCGCGTATGGCGTTGGCTGGTGTTGGGCCGCTGATGACCGAGGTTGCTGGAGAAACTTGCGATGTCTTTTTGGCTCATGGTTTTACGACCGAAAAGTATTTGCGAGAAGAGACAATCCCGGCTCTTGAACGAGGTGCTGAACGGGCAGGACGAACGTTGGCTGATGTAGAGATCTCTGGTCCTCTATTCGTAGTGACCGGCAACAACGAAGATGAACTCGAAAAAGCGAAACAGGGCACCCGCCAACAAATTGCTTTCTACGGCTCCACTCCTGCTTACAGAGGTGTTCTGGATTGCCATGGTTGGGGCGATATGCAAACTGAGCTCAATGCGTTATCTAAGGAAGGCAAATGGGTTGAGATGGGTAATCTCGTTGATGACGAGATCCTCGATGCCTTCGCCGTAGTAGGTGAGCCCGAGCAGATAGCGGGTGAGTTAAAGGCTCGGTTCGGTGACATCGTTCAGCGTCTCAGCTTTTATGCCCCGTATCGATCCGATGCTGAACGGTGGCGCAAGGTTTTTGCTGACCTAAAGGCCTCATAAATGTTTACGGATCTTCCTGACTCGGTAGAGATCCGTGAAGTTGGTCCTCGAGATGGTCTACAGAACGAAACAACGATTCCTGTTGAGGAACGCATCGCTCTGATTGACGCGCTGTCTGCGACGGGTCTATCAGCTATCGAAGCTGCATCATTTGTGCACCCCAAGGCCATTCCGCCCATGGCAGGTTCTGCTGAGGTGATGAGGGGCATCACCAGAGTCCCCGGCGTTAGGTACCGGGCGCTAGTTCCTAACGAACGCGGAGCGTTAGACGCTTTAGCCTGCGACGCCGATGAGCTCGAGGTTGTGATGTCTATCTCTGAGACCCATAACCGAAAAAACATAAATATGGCCCCTGATGAATCCGTCAAACAGATCATCGAACTTACTGATCTAGCTCATCAAGAGGAGACACCGGTCGAAGCCATCTTGTCGACTGCGTTTGGGTGCGCCTATGAAGGCGATATCTCTCCAACCAGGGTTGCCTATTACGCCCGACGCGTGCTTGACGAAGGTGGTGTAGATGCTTTGTCTTTCGGTGATACCAGTGGCATGGCTACTCCCAGAGTCGTAGTCGAGTTATTAGATGCTCTGGAAGTTGAGGGGATTGATATTTCTCGGATCGGTTTACATTTTCACAACACCCGAAATACTGGCCTTGCGAACATCATGGTTGCTATGCAAAGAGGCGTGTCGCGCTTCGACGCTGCCATTGGTGGGTTGGGTGGCTGCCCATACTCGCCCGGAGCAACCGGAAACGTTGCCACCGAAGACGTCGTTCACATGGTTGAAGATCTTGGCGCTACGACGGGTATCGATTTAGATCGCCTGATTCACTGCGGTCAGTTAGCAGAAGAGCTAGTTGGGCGTCAGCTTCCGGCCCAAGTGCTTCGTTCGGGGCCGCGAACCAGAACCGTTGTGACAGAAGAACCCGTTTAAGAAATGATTCCTTCTGAGCGAAGTTGTCGAATTTTCTCTTGGCTGTAGCCGGCGACTTCCGTAAGTACCGTGTCGGTGTGTTGACCTAACTTTGGGCCTGTGGAGGCGATTCTTCCCGGAGTTCGGGAGAATTGAGGGACTGGGGCTGCCATCGGTACTTCTTCGCCGAGCACTTCGTCTTCGTATCGTTCGATCAGTTCACGGGCAGCAAATTGAGGGTCAGCGAGCATGTCTGGTGCTGTGAAGATTCGACCATAAGGAATGGCATGAGAGTCAAGGATGGCTTCGAGTTCATCGACAGGTAGTCCTGAAGTCCACTGGGTTATAAGTTCATCTAGCTCTGTCTGGTTGTGTCCTCGACTTTCGTGATCGATGTAACGTCGATCGTTAGCTAAGTCCTCTCGGTTCATCGCTTCACAGATGCGTCGAAAGATGGCGTCGGCGTTGCCAGCGATAAGTACGTCCGCTCCGTCAGAAGTTGGGTACACATTTGATGGTGCAACTTTCGGTAGCACCGATCCGGTTCTTCCCCGGATGTGACCGCCTAACTCGAAATCGGCGACTGTTGACTCCATCAAGGCAAAAACTGCCTCATAGATCGCTACGTCAACTTCTTGACCTTTGCCGCTGTGTTGTCGCTCATTGAGTGCAGCCATCGTTCCGATGACGGCGAATAGAGAAGCTATAGCGTCGCCCAGACTGATCCCCGCTCGAGTTGACTGACGGTCAGGCCAACCTGTTGTGTGTCGAATCCCTCCCATAGCTTCGCCTATCGACCCGAAACCAGGGTCGGCGGCGCGGGGTCCTGTCTGTCCGAAACCGGAGACATGGGTCATGATCAATCTAGGGTTGTCTTTGGCAAGGGTTTCGTATCCAAGCTGCCACTCCTCGAGCCGGCCAGGTGTGAAGTTTTCTAGGATCACATCGCTTTGCAGTGCTAACTGTCGCACTATGTCCCGTCCTTGGTCGGAGCGGAGATTAATAGCGACCGATTGTTTGTTTCTTGCTATCGCAGGCCACCAAAAGCTGTGTCCTTTCTCGTCGCAGTGGCCCCATTTGCGCATCGGGTCGCCTACTTCGGGTGGTTCAACTTTGATGACTTCGGCGCCGTAATCTCCAAGGAGTTGTCCCGCGAATGGGCCGGCGATGAAACTTCCGAGTTCTAGGACACGAATGCCTGAGAGGGGGCCGTTCATGTTAGGCCCCAAGTGGTGCGCAATCGCTTCCGCAATCAAGTTCATTCGGCGTTTCAGGCGCTGCTGGTCGATGCAGAACTCCCGACTTGGGAGTGACCTTTAGTTCCTCTCCCTCGGCGACACATTCGGCATCAACGATCATCGAATATCCATCAGTTTCATATGGCGGCCACAGAACGACAACCTTCGACCGTTTTTCGACGTTGCGTGCTGCTGACTTACTGATCGGGCAATAGATGCTGTCGTTTTCGAAGCGGAACGTCATGTGAGCTACGTGGGAGGTTTCGTCGTCGCGTACGGTGAGCAGAAAGGCTGAGTAGCCGAACTGCTTTAGTTGTGTTTCGAGTTGGCCGGGATCAACTGGGATGCTCATGAACTGATCCTACGCTTCTAGACACTCATATAGAAGGAGAAGTTGCATCACTCAGGTGCACTGGTAGCTTGGGGTGCTCTTCGGGGCTATAGCTCAGTTGGTAGAGCACTTCCATGGCATGGAAGGGGTCAGGGGTTCAATTCCCCTTAGCTCCACGTTTCAATCACTCCGAAGTAGACCATCTCCCTTGTTGAAAAATGATGAGGAAGTTAGTGGTTCGGCAGAGAAAGACATTCGTCCAGCGCTTTCAGCTAACCGGAGACTGTCTCACTCTTAAGTCTCCGTATTTCAGCTAGACCGCAACGGTCAGCGACTTTTATGAGCCACCACGCGGCATCAAAATCGGACCACTTAGAACCGAACCGCGCCGAGGTGGGAAGGCCGTGATGGTTGTTGTGATAGCCCTCACCTGAAGTCAACGCGGCAAGCCAATGGAGGTTGGTTGCACTGTTTGAAAAGGGTCGACGACCAAACGTGTGGCCAACCGCGTTAATCGCGCCCGACAACATCACGTAGCTAACGATATGGAAGCCAAAAGCTAATGGCCCCTGCCACCAACCCAACCACAATGAAAGAAGGACGGTAGAAACCAGCAGACCTAGTGGACCTCGGTCGAACATCCATCTGTCCCATTTGTCAGGGGCAAGATCTCGACCCCATTTCTCAACAGTCACTGGGTCGTTTGCAACACGTCGATACAACCAAAAGTTGGTTAGCTGCACTCTCATCCATCCAAGCTGAGCTGGTGAGTGAGGGTCAGCTTCTTCATCGGTGAAAGCATGATGTTTACGGTGAACAGCTGCCCATTCACGGGCCTTTACCCCTGTCGTCAACCAAAGGAAGAACCGCAAAAAAAGAGCCAAGCCGGGTCGGAATCGCACCGCCTTATGGGCGAGCGCTCTGTGGAGATACGCGGACGTCGTGAGGGTCGATACCTGGGTTACGGCAAAGCCAACGAGGAGAGGTGTAATGATTTGCACGGCGATCAATAGCAACGCTAGCTGAAGAAAGACCCCTGAGACACATCACATGTGTCTGCTATCTGGCGTTTGCGCACCAAATTCTGGAAGACTGCCCAGGTGAGTTCAGATTCCGAAGTAACGATGGACTGCGTCGATCAGATCGCAATCGTCCGCCTCAATCGTCCAGAGCAACTCAACGCTTGGAATAACCAAATCTCTGCCGGTTTGGATGCTTCTCTACAAGAAGCCTCGGACCGCTCGGACATTCGCGCTGTAATCATCACTGGCACCGGTCGCGCTTTTTGTGCTGGCGCTGACCTGTCTGGAGGTGGCGACACCTTTGACGTCAACAGGGACCGAGATCAAGATGACACGAGTGAAGCTAGAACTCCGCAGTTTTTGCCCCATCAGGTAACAAAACCGGTAATCGCAGCGATCAATGGCCCCGCTGTGGGTGTGGGGGCCACCTACCCATTGATGTGCGATATTCGACTTGCCTCTGACAGCGCCCGCATCGGGTTTGTGTTTAACAGAATCGGGATGCTTCCTGAACTGGGATCCCACTCGCTGCTTCCAAGAATCGTAGGATTCTCAAACGCAGCCCAACTATTGATGGGCGGAGAAATTATTGATGCCCAGACGGCTCTTTCTATGGGACTAGTTACGGCTATTCACCCCCAGGACCGTCTTCTGGAAAAAGCGATTGAGCTGGCCGCTCAACTTTGTGTTGCGGCTCCTGTTTCTGTTGCCGCGACCAAGAAGCTGCTTTGGGAAGGGCTATCTCTTAGCTGGGAACAAATGCATCGAAAGGAAACCCCAATTTTTGACTGGGTGGCTCAACAACCCGATTCAGTTGAAGGCGTCACCGCCTTTCTCGAAAAGCGCCCTCCAGAGTGGACAATGAACCCATCAAAGGATCTACCGAAGGAGCTATTTGATTGATATGGCAGGATTCGACCATTTTGCGTTGGCATGTAAAGACCTTCAAACGGGAGTGGACTACATCGAGTCCCTGACGGGGGTCCTAGCAGCCCCAGGGGGACCTCATCCCGGTGTAGGCACACGCAACGCTCTGCTGTCTCTGGGCAGCGATGTCTATCTTGAGATCATTGCTGTCGATCCCGAACAACCCGAACCAAATCAACCTCGCCCATTCGGCATAGATGACCATGAAGGTCCTCGTTTAGCTGCCTTCGCTGTACATCCTGATTCGGGGGAATCTATTGAATCGGTTGCTGAGGTCATTAAAAGTCACGGGACGGACCCTGGTCCGGTTTCGTCTATGAGTAGACGTAAACCCGATGGCGAGGAAATAAGCTGGCGACTCACGCGGTCTAACCGGACTGGGCTCGTACCTTTCGTTATTGATTGGGGTGATACCCCCAATCCTGCGACGGTCACACCAACCGGCTGTTCGCTGGTCTCGGTTGAAGGCAACGAACCTCATCCTGCTGAAATAGTTGAACTTCATCGCTCATTGGGTCTCGTCACTAGCGTTTCTGAAGGTCCGACTTCATTACGAATAATTTTGGACACACCTAATGGGCAAGTTTCATTGCCCTAAACAAGTGGGCGCAACTTTCTCGTTATCGCTCAATCCAGGGGTGGAAACTAGTTGGTCTTGTTGCGATCATCGCGATCGAGTTCCTTTGCTTCGGTAATGCCGCAGTAACAGCGCTCAGCAACAGTTCAGCTGGTTTAAGGAGCAGTTTGCGGATGTTCCAGCCTCGTAAATCAGCTGTCTCATAAGGAAGGTTCAACCCGTAATAAAAGTTGAAATCATGATTTCCTGTTGGATCACATGAGCGGATCGTCTTCTTAAATTCACGTTCGGTCCATCGGTAAATGTGGTTTGGAATGGGTCCGTTCTCCAAACCTCCCGACCGGCCTCCTTGTGCGACTACCGCTTCAAGCTCATACGTTGAGCTGAAACCCAGCCGCACAGCGGCTCTCATCAGCAACGAGTCGCGAGCTTCGATCACGAGCACTCCGTTAGCGCAGACTCTGTACATTTCAGTCAGAGCACGGTGAGGTGACGTGCAGTGATGTAAACCGTCAACGACGATCACCCATCGAAAAGACTTATCTGGGTAACTCAGATTTTGTGCATCCTCGTGAGCCCACTGATACGGCTCTAAGTGCGATGCAGCTTCAACTGAGTCAAGGTTAGTGATGGTGACATGACCAAACCCCAAGTCTCCAAGTAGGTCCCGTTCAGCGGTTCCACCCGCAACAATGAGGAGCTCATCAGAAAGGTCTATCTGTTCGAGTTTGAGGAGTTTCTCAAAGACCTCTTGAACGAACCGTCGACGCACTTTTAAGACGCTACACGCGCCGCTTTGTTACGCCTAGGGGTACACATATTAGGCGACTCAAGGGGTTACTCTCAGCAGTTGGAAACCCGTTCGTATTGAGAGACCTCTTGCCTTCATTTCTAGTTCGCTTCTTAGGCCCTATCTGTGTCCTGCTGCTAACCGCGACTGCATGCAGTGGCGCCGGCACGAGCCTCCTATCACCGTCACCTACGTCGACCACGACGACAGTAACAGCAGCGCCGTCTCCTACTACGGTTCCGCCTCCCACCACGACTACAGCGCCTCCTGCGCCAACTACGACCACCGCACCTCAATCTCCAGTCGCACAATTCACCGGTGAACAACTCGCTGATCCCATCACACGGCCGGCTTTCTTAGTTAAAATCGACAACCATCAACTGGCGCGACCGCAGTGGGGAATCAATCAAGCTGACGTAGTTTTCGAAGAACTAGTTGAAGGCAACATCACTCGGTTCGCAGCCATATTCCACAGCCGGAACGTGACCGATATTGGACCGGTACGTTCAGCAAGAACTGGTGATTTTGAACTGCTCTCTAATTTGAATACCCCTCTATTTGGGAACTCGGGAGGCAACCCCACAGTTATGCGACTTCTTAACGAGGTCGACATGGTGTTGGTAGGTGACACCAATGTGGGGCGGGCCGCTTATCGACGCAACAACGACCGCAAAGCGCCACATAACTTACTTACAGGAACAGGCGACATTTATGCTGCTGCCGACGGTCGCGGTGGAACCCCACCACAAATGTTCTCCTACCGGGACGCAACCGAAGATTTGCCAGTGTCTGCACAACCGTTAGACGCAGTAGAGATCGACTACGGCGGCTACCAAATTACCTACCGCTGGGATGAAGTTTTTCAGGGATGGGCTAGAAGCCAACAAGACACTGACCATGTCGACTACGACGGGGTGCAGGTCGCTCCAGAGAACGTCATCATTCAGTTCGTCAAATACGGCCAAAGTGTCGCCTATGCCGGTTCGCCTGAAGTAAAAGTGCTCGGTCGTGGCGAAGCTTGGGTTCTTACTGACGGTCACATCATCGAAGCAACTTGGAATCGCCCCACTTCGGTAGATGTCACTGAGTTCCGCGACGCTGACGGCGCGACAATCAAACTAACTCCAGGACGAACTTGGATAGCGTTACCGCGTTCTGGTACCGCCTCGATCGCTGAGGTCGACCAGGACTAACTGACGGTCAGTTCTGAGTTTTGTTGCTTTCGTATATCTCACGCCAGTCAATTTGGTCGTCTTTGGGTAACTCTTTGTTGATCAAATTCAACAAAGAAGACAACTCATCACGGGTTTCAGCCCCTAGTCGCATCCAGTGCTGCTCGTTCATCTGATCGGTTAATTCCTCGATCCGTCTGCGACCCTCATAACAGGCATCCGTCGCTTTATCTTGTTCGTCAAGCCACCCTGTCTCCCGCAGCTCCACCGTTGCAGTAGCAACATCGTCATCTGACCAACCAGCTTCATGCTGTATCCATTCCGCTGGAGCCTCGTCGACTGCGACTTGAGTAATAACAGACTGAGGGCCATCTAATCCGACCAAGGCAAGTGCCATAAGGTGGCATCCACTTCTGTGTTCCCTAAGAGCGGTGCACCCGTGCCACAGCGCCAAATGAGGTTCGTTGGGCCAAGGAAGCGAACTCCATCCGGTGAATAAAGTTCTTCCTGTGCCATCTACGTTTTGTACGACTGATTTGATGATTTCTGCAGCTCGTAGAAGTTCTTCTGACTCCACGAGAGGGCCTAGTTCTCTTTTAAGCGCCTGGTCCATTCCTCGATAGCGAGCTTCGATTATGGCTTCGGGAGTCGCGTAACTCCATGCGTCGGGTATCGCTCGTTCGATTCGTTGAGGCGCGTAATAGAAAAACAACGACTCGACGGCCTTTGGGTTCACTGGCCCTAGCGGAGCTACCCGGGTTGCGAAGTAGTTCATCCAGAAACCCTTCAACCCAGCACGACTTCCTTCTTCTCGAACCTCCGGAGCCCAGTAGCAAAGCTGGTGATAGCGCTCGGTTGCTTCCCACATTTGTCGCGCAATTGAACTCATGACTGAAGACCAAGGACTTCTGAGGCGAGTTGTTCTAGTTCTTCGCTCCAGTTTGCGGGTGGTTCGACGGGGCGCAGCAAGAACTTGGAGTATCCAGCAGTGATCCAAGCTTCGATTGTTTCTTGTAACGCTGCCGGAGAGGTCGGCACAAGTTGTTCTGGGTCGATTTCTGGTCTTCTGTGAAGTAACGATTGACGAGCCTCAGAGGAAAGAGGCCCGCGACTGTAGGTTAAGTTCACCCCGAAATGTTCAGGATCTAATGCCCTATTGAATTCATTTGCGGCGGTTTCCACTTGCAGCTTCTTTTCCTTGCCCTCTTCCGGTGTGGACAAGCCCGGAATGTAACCGTCTCCTATACGTCCGACCCGATGTAGAGCGCTTGGCACTGTTCCTCCGAACCAAAGTTCTAAAGGTTGTTGTACTGGCAAAGTGGTGATTGACGCCTCTGACATTTGATAGAAGGTCCCCGCGTGGTCGATGGTTTCGCCAGCCCATAGTCGCCTCAAAAGGGGCACCATTTCATCCATCATCTGCCCTCTCTCTGACCGGATAACCCCTTGAGCTTCGACTTCTCCTGGGTCCGGTAAACCAATAACAGCGATAATGAGAAGCCTGCCTTGGGAGAGTCTGTCTAACTGCGCGAGCTCACGTGCCAGCCGAATCGGGGCTCTACCTGGCAGGATCAAGTGGCTTCCAATTTTAAGTTTCTCAGTACACGCGGCTGCGTGTGTGAGGCCAACCAAAGGGTCGAAGGAGCCCGTCAACATCGTTTCAGGAAGCCACACGGAGTCGAAGTTCAGTCGTTCTAGGTCGACGCAGAGTTGAGGGAAATCTTCTATTGGAAGGTCACCTGACCCCCGGCAAGTGAACCCAAAACGAATTTTCATGTCACCAGCTTGACACCTTCGCCAGCATTTCGTTGCAGATGCTACGAAGTTGGGTTTCCGTCAGCGTCAAATGCGATCTTTGGGACGTCTGACCAGAGCCGTTCGATGTCATAAAAAGAACGCGTTTCATCATGGAAAACGTGAACCACGAACATACCGAAATCCAGCAATATCCATCGAGCGTCTTCCATTCCTTCGATCCGTAAAGGCCCCTCGCCACCTGCTTGTTTGACTGCTGCTTCTACTTCTTCAGCAACGCGCCGCACCTGTCGCGTGTTGGATGAGCTAGTCACTAAAAACCAGTCGGTGATTCCTAAGACATCGCCAACATCGAGCGCTACAAGATCGGTTGCTTGTAAGTCGGCAGCGCCTCGGGCAGCGGCCAACAAAAGCTGGGACAGGTTTTCTGAACTCGCACGGCTGTTCATTTCAAAGGATCCTCGCACCTTCCATCGCTCAGAGCGAGGACTGTTAATGGCACTCTTAATTTTTGTGCGGTTCCCACGCTAATTGGTACTGGTCGATATAGCGACGGACTGATGCTGGAAGAACGTAATCAATTGGCACCCCTTCGCCTATCTGGTCTCTAACTTCGGAACTCGAAATGTCTTCGGAGTCAACAGCAACTCTCAGCATTAACCACCCCTCTAAAGCCGGGGGGTTGTATCCGGGGCGATCGATGACGGCGACACGAACAAGTTTTCGAAGCTCATCCGAACGTTCCCAAGTTTCAATTCCGGCCACCACGTCTGCACCCACAATCAGAGTCACTTCATGTCCTTGGCAGCGCAGTTCGGTTACCGTGTCAACCGTGTAACTCTCTCCGCCACGGAGAATTTCAACGTCAGATACTTCTATCCCCTCTATGCCTTCGACCAATAGCTTTGTCATAGCCAGTCGGTGTTGGGCTTCTGTCACGCGACGATGAGACGACTTTTGCCAAGGGTCATTAGCCACAACAAACAAGACTTCATCAAGGTCTAACGCTTCTTTCGCTCCACTGGCCGCAGCTAGGTGACCTGAATGTGGAGGGTCAAAGGTGCCACCGAACAACCCAATCCGCCGACCCATGCAACCAGCTTAGATGGACATCGACTAGCATTTCCGCTTCCTGTCTACTATTGTTGTTTGGTCTGTGATTCAGCCGGGCCCCTGACCGACGTCCGGTTGCTGTATGAACATCACAGAGCCAATACGCAATTAGATCTATGGCACGTGCTAGCACGGCGCTGCCCGAACAAGAAATTTAAGAAAGAACGCACAAATAACCTGACAGACGCCCATAGCTAAGAAGCGGGTGTCGAAAAAACAACCACCTCTAGTGCAGACGTGAAACGAATTCGAGATCCCCCCTCGAGTTAGAAAGATCCGGTTCCCCGCCGGTGGAGACAAAGAATAATGAGTGATTCAGTAGGACAATATCTAAATGAAATCGGAGCGGTAGCACTGTTGACCGCTGATGACGAGAAGATGTTGTCAAAAGCAATAGAAAAAGGCCGCGACGCTCAAGTAGTGCTGGACGGCGAAGACAAGCTCTCAACATCTGAGCGTCGTTCTCTGCGAACAGCTGTGCGAGAAGCCGAAGCAGCTCGAGATCGTTTCATACGAGCAAACCTACGCCTCGTCGTATCAATTGCTCGTCGTTACCCGCTGCCACCAGCCATGGAACTTCTTGACTTAATCCAAGAAGGCAACCTTGGTCTAGAACACGCAGTTGAGAAGTTCGATTGGCGTCGAGGATTCAAATTTTCTACCTACGCAACCTTTTGGATCCGCCAATCAATAGGCCGAGCTCTTGACCAAAAGGCAAGCCTTATCCGTCTCCCCAGCGACCGTTCAGCCAGCCTTCGCGCAGCTCTACGTCATAGCGGTGGAGATAGCGACGGCCTCGACGACGAGAATGCATGGCTGCAAAGAATCAGCACTCCCACTTCCCTAGATAAGAACATCGGAGATGAGGGCGACAGCACCTTGGTCGACCTAATTGGAGACGACGCACCTAGTCCAGAAGATCATGCTCTAGAAAATGATCGAAAAGAGATGATTCGAGGCCTTCTTGATCGCCTTGATCCTCGTGCGCAACTCGCCGTAGCTCGACGTTTCGGACTAATTGACGGCGAAAGTCACAGCTATCGTGAGGTAGGAGAAGAGCTCGGAGTTACCGCCGAAGCTGCCCGTAGACTCGTTAAACGAGCCGTAGATGAGTTGCGCGAAGACGCCCTCGTCATTGTGGCCTAAAGCAATTATTCTCACATAGCGAAAATCTTCTTGGCATATCGCTTTCAGAACCTGCACACTTAATATTGTGAACACCACCTGGCATCCAAACTCTTGGACTGATTGTCCCGCTGGCCAACAACCTGAGTGGCCCGAATTAGGCGCGCTCGACGAAGCGCTCCATGAACTCGGCACTAGACCTCCTCTTGTCTTCGCCGGAGAAGCTCGCCGCCTGACCGACCAACTGGCCAGAGTGGCAAATGGGCAAGCAGTTGTGCTCCAAGCAGGAGATTGTGCGGAATCTTTTGACCTAAGTAGCGCCGACGCAATTCGCGACAAACTCAAAGTCATTCTGCAAATGGCTGTAGTCCTTCAGTACTCGGCTGGATTACCAGTAGTGAAGGTTGGTCGAATCGCAGGTCAATTCGCGAAGCCGCGTTCATCGGGCACTGAGACACGAGATGGAGCGACCCTGCCAAGTTTTCGGGGTCACATCGTGAACGACATTACGTTCAACTCTGACTCAAGGACTCCTGACCCAAACCGCTTGCTAGAGGCGTACAACACTTCAGCAGCGACATTGAATCTGCTGCGAGCCTTCACTAGGGGTGGCTACGCAGACCTTCGACAGGTGCATAACTGGAACCAAGAATTCGTTGCCTCAAGTCCGGTCGGGGAACGATATGAGCGTCTGGCTGAAGGAATTGAGCGAGCTCTACACTTTATGACGGCGTGCGGTTTTGATACTGACGATGCCGCTATGCGTCAAGTCGAACTCTACACAAGCCATGAAGCCTTGTTATTGGGTTATGAACAGGCCCTAACTCGCCAAGACAGCATCACTGGGGACTGGTACGACTGTTCAGCTCACATGCTCTGGATCGGGGAAAGGACACGGGAGCTTGATGGAGCCCATGTCGAGTTTCTTCGAGGCGTTCACAATCCGATCGGATGCAAAATCGGGCCCACAACTTCGCCCGATGACGCCCTGGCCTTATGTGAGGCTCTTAACCCTGAGAAAATTCCAGGACGCTTGACCTTTATCAGTCGCATGGGCGCACAAAAAGTAGGCGATGTCTTGCCTTCTATCTTGCGCAAGGTGACAGACGGTGGACACCCCATAGTTTGGGAATGCGACCCAATGCACGGAAACACCTACGAAACTGACAACGGCATCAAGACAAGAGATTTCGACGTCATCATGGATGAGGTCCGTCAATACTTTGATGTGCACAAGGCTGAAGGAACATGGCCAGGTGGAGTTCACTGCGAATTAACAGGCGATGCTGTCACTGAGTGTGTGGGCGGTGGCGACGCGTTGGCAGCTGAACACCTAGGAGACCGCTACGAAACAATGTGTGATCCAAGGCTTAACGGTAGGCAGTCCTTAGATCTCGCGTTTCACGTAGCAGAACTTCTATCAGAGTTTCGCTAACCAGTTACCTGCGAAACATTTCTAAGCTAAATGATCGACAAAGCCTTCAAGCTGTCGCAGGTTTCTACATTCAAAAACAGCGTCAGCGTGAGTTGCATATTCGGTGATTACTGAGTCGCCGGTATCCCAATAGGATTTCGGTTCTGGGTTAAGCCAAAAAACCGACCGAGCCTTTTTCGCCGTTTCTTTCACCACCCAAGCGTTAGTCGCGTGGTAGTTGTTTCGGGCATCACCCAAAAACATGACAGTTGATTTGGAGTTAATTTCCGAACCGTAGTTCTCCCAGAAGACTCCGAACGCGTGACCGTAATCTGAATGACCGTCAACCCATACGACATCTGCCTCGGTGTTGACCCTATGAACGGCATTCGTAATATCTTCTTCGTCCTGGAACATGTGGGTTACTTCGTCGAGTCCATCAATGAAAACGAATGAACGTACTTTGCTGAACTGGTTCTGGAGGGCATAAACGAGGTGCAGCGTGAATCGGGCGAAGGCGGCGACCGAACCTGAGATATCAGCTACGACTACAAGTTCAGGCTTGTTAGGCCGCGGATTTCTGAAACGAGGTTCGGCAGGCACTCCCCCGTAGCTCAACGACTGTCGCACCGTGGCTCGAAAATCTAAAGGCCCTTTGCGTTTATGTTTCCTTTTCCTGGCAAGACGCGCCGCAAGCTTTCTCGTAAGGGGTTGTATCGCCTTTCGAATGTTTGCCATTTCTTCACGCGAGGCATGCATGAAATCGACATCTTCAGGCAGTGGTTTGCGCAGTGTTTTGGCCATTGCTTCGACGCCTCGGTCAGCTACGAGCCTGCGTCGAATCTCAGCTTCAATTTCTCTTTTTAGATCTTCAATTCTATTTTCGAACTCTTCGCGCTCAAGTCGTTCTTGGAGCGACGTCATATCCCCTTCAGAGCGCTCTTGCGCTTGTTCCATTAGTCGGTCGAGCATGCCGTCTAAATCGAGGTTACGGAGAGTCCGGTAGAGGTAATAGGTTCCGCCTACCGGCCTACCGGGCTCCATTCCGGCAAACTGGGTTACCGCTGCTCTGGCCATCGCGGCCATCATCGCTTCATCCGCGTTCATTAACGCACGAAATAGCATTTCCGCTATTTCTTCTGGACTCATGTCCTCCGAAGAGCCTTGGCCGCCCATGCCTCGCATCTGCTGAGACATCCATTCTTCCAAGGAGTCTTCGTCGATCTCTCCCTCGTCGTCCAGCACGTTGTATTCGGGGCCTCGGAGCGAAAAATACACTTCGAAGACGGTCTCGAATGCCTTCCAATGTTGTTCGTTCTTAACCAACGTGGTTGCAAGCGCGTATTTGAACGCGTCCCGATCTTCGATCGGGATGTGTTTCACCGCTTCCATGGCATCGAGATTTTCCGTCAATGACACGGGAAGGCCAGCGTTTCTCAGTTCAACGACAAAGCCGCTCATTAGGTCCAGCATTGAATTACCCCTCGACCGTGAGTTCCTTAGCTGCTTTCTCTATATCTGATTGGTACTTGAGGAGGATGTGTAACGATTCTTTGGCTTGTTCAACATCGATGCTCTCAACCCCAAGAAGAACCAAGGTTCGAGCCCAGTCAAGTGTCTCCGAAACTGATGGGCTTTTTTTCAATTCGATCTGTCTGATTGATCGCACGATTCGCGCGACTTGTTCAGCAAGGTTGTCGCTTATTCCATCGACTTTAGTGAGTACGATTTCTTTTTCTCGTTCCAGCTGCGGGTAGTCGATATGAAGAAACAGGCAACGACGTTTCAATGCCTCAGAAAGTTCTCTGGTGTTATTGGAGGTGAGGAACACGATGGGAATCTGCTTGGCTTCGATCGTTCCCAGTTCTGGGATAGAAACTTGGTAGTCCGAAAGAATCTCTAACAGTAACGCTTCGGTTTCTACTTCTACTCGGTCGACCTCATCGATGAGGAGCACGACCTTCTCTTCTGCGCTAATAGCCTCCAAAAGAGGGCGAGTCAGTAAGAATTCGTCATTGAATATGTCGTCTTGTAGGTCAGTCCAGTCTTCGTTATTGGCATCTGATCCCCGGTCCGCTTGAATTCGAAGCAACTGCTTTTTGTAGTTCCATTCGTATAGGGCTTTAGCTTCATCGAGACCTTCGTAACACTGAAGTCTGATCAGTCTTGCATCCGTCATGGATGCGACTGCCTTAGCTAGTTCAGTCTTACCCGTTCCTGCTGGTCCTTCGACAAGCACAGGTTTCCCTAGCTTCTCAGCCAGGAAGACAACACTTGCAATGCCGTCGTCAGCTAGGTAGTCAACGTCTTTGAGTCCGTCCCGGACAGACGCGAGGTCCCCGAACATTGTGTCGCCCATTTGGTGTCTCCTTGTCAGGTGCTAGGCGTTGGATCATCCACGAGTTTGACCCTGCCCATTCACGATGTATTTGGTTGTTGTTAGTTGTTCGAGACCCATGGGACCTCGAGCGTGAAGTTTTTGCGTACTTATTCCAATTTCAGCGCCGAATCCGAATTCTTCGCCATCTACGAACCTAGTTGATGTATTGACTAGAACGGCGGCTGCATCCACTCTGCTTGTGAACTCTTGCGCTGAAACCTGATCATTAGTGATGATTGCCTCACTGTGACCTGTGCTGTTTGTGTTGATATGTTCGATGGCTTCATCAAGATCATCTACTACTCGGACACTCATTTTTAAGTCCAGATATTCAGTAGACCAATCCTCATTACCGGCCGGGGCGATAGATGGCACCAGCGCTTGCGCCCGGTTATCTCCTACCAGTTCAACTCCATCTAGCGCTTCGGCAATGCGGGGAAGGAAGGCGGCGGCTATTTCTGAATGAACTACAAGTGATTCCGCGGCGTTACACACTGACGGGCGTTGCATTTTGGCGTTGACCACCACGTTTTCTGCCAACCCAAGGTCAGCGGCTGCATCGACGTATACATGGCAATTCCCATCACCGTCGATCACATAAGGGACAGTCGCGTTTTCTAAAATCGAATTGATGAGCGAAGGTCCCCCGCGCGGTATTAAGCAATCAATATGGTCTCGGAGCTGCATAAATTCAATCGCCGTTTGATGCGATGTGTCATCCACAAGCACCAAACAGTCCTCAGGTAAACCCGCTTTAGCTATTCCTTCGCGCAATGCACTAGCTATCGCCACATTCGAATCAATTGCAGCCGACGACCCTCTCAGGAAAGCTACGTTGCCGGACTTTAGGCAAAGTCCGAAAGCATCGCTGGTGACGTTGGGTCGATTTTCGTAGATGATCGCTACGACTCCCAGCGGTACTTGAACTTTTTGGATTTCTAAACCGTTTGGCCGCGTCCAACTTTCGGAAATTTTCCCTACCGGGTCAGGCAATTGAATGAGTTTGCGGAGGCCCTCAGCCATTGCTTCGACACGAACCGCATCGAGGCGAAGCCGGTCAATGACTGTTTCCGACGTCCCAGATGCTTCGGCGCGTCTCACATCTCTAAGATTCGCATCAAGAATTTCTTGGGTTGCGGCGACTAAACAATCAGCGGAAGTGCGAAGGGTTTCATTTTTGTCTTCTGTTGAAGCCGTTACCAGAATCTTCGAGGCACGAGCAGCGCGTTCACCAAGGTCTTTCATTGGTGAATTTTCGGCTACTCGGTCACTTCGGGGCACTTTCGCAGGCTACCGCGATTGAACCTCAAACCCGTTCCGTGATGGTCTTGGCTAGCTTGGATTATCAAGAAGAACGAGGTCATCTCGATGAATAGCTACAGGCGACGTGCCCGGCGCTAGATCTTCGGTGCGACTCCCCTTCCACTGTTGCGCTGTTTCGCTATCAAAAGCGATGAGCCCCTTGGCGAATACTTCACCGGAGAGGTTGGATATCTCTACTGCGTCGCCGGCTCCGAATGTTCCTTCCACTTCGACAATGCCCGCCGTTAAGAGCGACCCTCCGCTTTCGGACAAGGCTGAGGTCGCTCCATCATCAACTGTTATTTGACCGTTGGCTGAAACGGCGAATCCGATCCAAAGTTTTCTGGCCGCAACGTGGGTTTCTCTTGCTGGAACAGCAGTGCCTGTACCCGCAATGCCAGCGATCGCATCTGCAACAACATTCTCTCGGTCAGCTGCCGCTATAACGGTTCTGACCCCACTCCAAGAGGCCATCCGGGCTGCTGCGAGCTTGGACGCCATACCGCCGCTGCCCCGGCTGCCGGCTTCGCCCGCAACTTCTTCTATCGATTCGTTGATCGCTGCGATCTCTTCGATCAGCGTTGCGTTAGGTTCGACTCGAGGGTCAGCGGTTAAGACTCCAGGCGTGTCTGTAAGTAAAACTAAGAGGTCTGCGCGTAGCGAATTCGCGACAAGAGCTGCTATCCGATCGTTGTCTCCGTATCTAATCGCATCGTCAGCAACGGCATCGTTTTCGTTAACTACTGGCACCACATTCAGGCGCAGCAGGTGCCTGAATGTTGTCTCCGCGTGCAAATACTGGTTGCGGTCTCTGAAGTCGTGAGGTGCGAGGAGCACTTGGCCTGTAGCTACTCCATGGGAGTCAAACTCATCTCCGTATGCCCTCATAAGATCGATTTGGCCTACAGCAGAGATAGCTTGCAGCACTTCTGCTTCGTCAGGCCTCTCAACGCCCAACCGCTGGACACCCGCGGTAATTGCACCTGACGTCACCACTACTAGTTCATTACCTTGAGCGCGAGCTGCTACCACTTCAGAGACCAGCTTCGACAAAGCGGTGATATTTACCTGACCGCTCTCACTCGTTAGCGACGAAGTCCCAATCTTTACGATGACACGCATCAACAGCTTCCTATTCTTCTTACCAAACTAGGTATCGGGTTCATACTCAAATTGAAAGGACCCGATAACCACGATGTCTCCAGCGACAGCTCCGGCTCGTCCCAGAGCGCGAGGCACTCGTAACTGCTGCAGACGCTCTTGAGCATGGTTCATCGCGTCAATGTCGGTGAGGTCAGAGAGTGCTACCGCTCGAAGAGCCTGCCTCCCCAATACTTCGAAGGATCCGTCATCTTGACGCACTACTTGGATCCCTTCCGGCGTCGGTCGGTGTACCACGTATTGAGTTGGCTGTTCGTCTTGGGTGCGCGCCTTTTCTACTAGTTGACGCATTTGACCGATAAGAGTGTCTAGCCCTTGGCCAGTTACAGCAGAAATTGTTGTGCCGTCCCACGAGAGATTCGCTACATCTGATTTAGTACCTATGACCATCCTCGGTCGCTCGAGTAGTTGGGCGTCGTATTCACCAAGTTCTCGTATCAGCACTTCTTCTTGCATCTGAGGGGATTTGCCTTCGACCTCAGCTAGGTCCACAAGCACAAGAAGTACTCTGGCTCGCTCTACGTGGCGAAGAAACTGATGCCCTAGTCCTCGCCCAGCAGCCGCACCTTCAATCAGTCCAGGTACATCCGCTACGACCATTTCGAAGTTGTCGTCGGTTTGTACGACGCCTAGGTGAGGTGACAGGGTCGTAAAGGGGTATGAAGCCACTTTCGGTTTGGCAGCTGAAATTCTAGAAATGAGAGTGCTTTTGCCAGCGTTTGGGAATCCCACGAGGGCCACGTCGGCCATTAGTTTTAGCTCGAGACGTAGCCATCGCTCTTCGCCTATCTCCGCTCGCTCAGCAAACGCTGGGGCTCTTCTTTTATTGGATAGGAATCTTGCGTTACCGCGGCCACCTTGGCCGCCTGCTGCGGCCAACCAACGGTCTCCTGCTCCCACCAGATCTGCGAGAATCTCTCCTTCGAAGTCTCTAATGACGGTCCCTTCAGGAACGTTGACGATGAGGTCTTCGCCGTTTTTGCCGTGCTTCTTTTTGCCCTGACCATGGGACCCATCGTCACCGCGCCGGAAGGGAAAATCTTTGAATGCCAAAAGCGAGGAAACGTTGCGGTCGGCTACCAACCATACGTCTCCCCCTGTTCCTCCATCGCCACCGTCGGGTCCTCCACGTGAAACGTGGGCTTCTCGTCGGAACGAAACGGACCCAGCTCCGCCATCGCCACCTTTGGCGTGAAGATTGCATTCGTCAACGAAACCAGACATACCGTTCGAGGATACGGGGGTATTGGAGCTTCGCTGAAACCTATATAAAACTCGTCACCAGATTTTCGGTGTGAGTGTGTCTAAGGAAACGTGATTTGGTCAGTCGGTTACGACGTCAACCAGTCTTCTTCCTTTGCGGTATCCGAACTCGACGACACCGTCGCTAGTGGCAAAGAGAGTGTCGTCCTTGCCGATTCCCACGTTGCGCCCCGGGTGGAACTTTGTGCCGCGCTGTCGGACGATAATGCCGCCGGCGTGAATCGTTTGTCCCGCAAAAACCTTTACCCCGAGCCGTTGGGCGTTGGAATCGCGGCCGTTCTTTGTAGAGCCGCCACCTTTAGTCTTCGACATCTCAGCCCCTCGCTATTCCCGTTATTTCGATGGTTGTGTACCGTTGCCGATGTCCCCAGCGGCGACGGTTATTGGTTTTGTTCTTGTAAGTGAAGCCGCGTATCTTTTCGCCTTTGACCTCTCCAACTACGCGAGCGGTAACCGATGAACCGGCGAGCTCGTCCGTGGTTGACATCACCGTGTCGTCATCAACCAGCAAAATAGGGCTAAACGAAACCTCTGAGCCTTCATCGGCGTGCAGAAGTTCGACGTTGAGGACTTGACCGGTCTCAACTTTTTCTTGTTTGCCGCCGGTGGCAATTACTGCGTACATAAGATCCTTCATGCTATCGGGTGTCTCGTTCCTCACAAACCGTTGCTGTGGATGATCACACTTTGAAAACTGATTGGTGGAGTTCGACTCCACAGCCAGCGCAGTGCTCACAAGCATCGCTGACTGACTCTAAGAGACCTTCACCTGTTCTTCGTCGAGTCATTTCAACAAGTCCTAGTTCTGAGATGCCTGATACTTGTGTTCTGGTTTTATCTCGGGCCAGGGCTTTTTCGAAGCTACTGACTACTTCATCTCGATTTTTCTTTATTTCCATATCGATGAAGTCGATGACGATGATCCCGCCTATATCTCTTAGGCGAAGCTGTTTGGCTATCTCCTCTGCTGCTTCAAGGTTGTTACGAAACACAGTTTCTTCGAGGTTTGATTTGCCCACATTTTTGCCGGTATTGACATCGATAACTGTTAGCGCCTCAGTGTGGTCGATAACTAGGGAACCTCCAGATGGGAGCCAAACTTTTTGGTCCACTGCTTTTCGTAGTTGTTCGGCTACGTGATAGCGCTCAAAGAGGGGAAGTGATTCAGTTTTAGGATCATGAAACTCAATTCGATCTGCCAGGGCGGGGGTTACCGTTTCCATGTAACCCTTGACTTGTTGGTAGAGCCCAGGGTCATCGATTATGACGCCGCGGTAATCTCGGTTGAATTCTTCACGGATAACTCTTACGACTAATTCAGGTTCCCGAAACAGCAAGCTCGGCGCTTTTGCTTTGCTAGCTAACTCGTTGATCTGTTTCCACTGATCCAGAAGGCGCCGAACATCACGTTCTATCTCTTCCGCAGTGACATCTTGGGCAGCAGTTCGAACTATCACGCCATGCTCAGATGGTTTTACTTTGTCGAGGATATTTCGGAGGCGTCGTCGTTCTTTATCATTCAGCCTTTTGGATATGCCGTAAGTGTCGCTGTTGGGTACCAAGACCACAAATCGTCCTGGAAGGCTGACTTCGGTCGAAAGTCGAGCTCCTTTGTGGGCAATCGGGTTTTTCGTTACCTGACACAATATTGATTGTTGCGCGGAGAGAAGGTCTTCGATTCGAGCGTCGTCTTTTCTGCGACCCAGACGACTTCTTGGCTTTTTAGGCTTCGGCGCTGGCGGTTGAGATTTATCTCCATCAAGGTCATCGCGCTCGTAGGTGACATCACCTCGATATAAGACAGCGTTCTTGGGTGTAGCTATGTCCACGAACGCTGCTTCCATACCCGGGAGAACGTTCTGGACCTTACCTAGATAAATATTGCCGTGAATCTCGCTTACGTCATCTGAGGGGCGGCTCACATAGTGTTCGATAAGGGATCGACCTTCGAGCACTGCTATGTGAGTAACTCCCTCGTGGACATGAACCAACATTTGGTAGCGACCTACAGGTCGTCCTTTTCGTTCTCTTCCTCGTCGTCGTTCAAGCTGTTCACTGTCGAGGGTTACTGGTCCCTCATCGAGGATTGCTTCGACCGGCTGTCCGACTCGTTGCTTATTGTCAGATTTGTTGGCTCCGCTTCGGCCTTTGCCGCCTCTTCGACGTCGTTTGCGGGCTGGTTTTGGCTGAGACTGTTCGTTATCAACACTTGAGCCAGCGCTACTAGAGGGACTTCGCGTATCACCAACTTGTGGTTTAGCTGGTTTAGCTGCACGCGATGTTTGTTTTGGTTTTGATCCATCACCAGAAGTTGCCGAGCCGAGCGATCGAGCTCTTTTTCGTTTCGGACGATCAGTGGTTGGAGTAGTCGTATTTTCGCTGGCACCGGAAAGTGTTCTTGTTCGGCTCCGGGGTGATGCTTCGTCAGCGGGGCCAGTTTGCGTTGGCGCTTCCATTGCAGCACTACCGCCAATTGTTCGGCGTCTACGTACAGGATTAGCTTCTGTTGTTTCATCCGGTGTTTTTGCCGGATTGTCTTGGTTCATTGTGTGTGTTCCTTGAGTTGTGGTGATTTTGAGGACATCAACGGTTCTTGTCGTTGGCCTTCATGTTCGATCCATTGGTGGGTGCGGCGCGCAATCCCCATTTCGGCTCCGGGGGCAAGCACGTCAACAAGCTCGCTTGGACGGATAACCCGGGGTTTAGCTGCAAGTTCGGCAATCACGACCGGGCCGCGTTCCGATTGTTCTTCAAACCGGAGGTCATGGATGCCGTAGCGAATGTCTTCGCGTACTAGTTTGTTTTTCTTCTTACGTTCAGTTTCTATTTCTGAGCTTTGAAGAACTCTTTCGATTTCTTCTTCAACACTGTCAGCGTCGGCTCCGGGTATGTCGAATCTCCAACCACAACTGACAACAGTTTCCTGGAGGGAGTTACCGCCTTTAGGTTCTAGGGTCAGAGCGACCACGTCGAATCCGAACGGTAAAGCTTCACTTAGAGCGTCTTGCATTTCTCTTTCGCTATATAGCTTTCCCTCACCCCATCCTGTGCAGGCTATGTGTCCGTCGATGATGGACTCGGGGGTTAACGGAACGTCTAGATATTCCGCTACTGACTCGTAACAGGTAGGTAGCGCCAATCCGAAGCTCATACGCACTCGCGGCGAAAATCCTTCGCTGTAGGTAAATGGCACCCCGCATCGCCTGAGACCTCGTTCGACGATTCGTGCCACGTCACGATGTCCGACGAAACGGACTTTACCGAGTTTAGAAAACCGAATTCTTAGCCGCATAGATGGCCCCCACCTATCAAGGTGGGAGCTACACGTTTGACCACGAAGGTTCGCATCACTACGTTCCCCCTACAGTCGCCCTTGGGCGAAGTTCAACTGGCACGACATGGCCAGTAGTCAGGTCTTGGCCCGTCCCTTGACTTCCACCATTTGGTGGAATTGGGGACGCAACCACGTGTTCGATCCCATATTCGGTGCAAGCCCCGCAGTCATAACAGGGGGTCCATCGGCAATCTTCTAGGCCGTATCCGGCCAACGCATCTTGCCAATCTTGCCAAAGAAAATCTTTGTGTAGCCCTGCGTGGATATGGTCCCACGGCAAGGTTTCGTTTTCGTCTCGATGTCGATGGACGTACCATTCGATATCTAGACCTGAAGCAGCCATCGCTTGTTTCCACAGATCCAAATCGAAGTGTTCGCTCCACTCTTGAAATGTTCCGCCGTGTCGCCAGACATGTTCAATTACTCGTCCGATGCGACGGTCCCCTCGACTGGTGATCCCTTCGGCTGTTGAAGCTTCCGGAGAGTGCCATTTGAGCTGAACCCGTTTATTGCCTTTCAGCCTGCCACGAAGCAGTTCGACTTTTCTTCTTAGCTCCTCAGGCTCGTTTTGGCCAAACCATTGGAAAGGGGTGTGGGGTTTGGGCACGAAACCACCGAGAGAGACCGTCACCGATGCTTTCTTGGTGTATTGCTGACCAATCGCTACGCAATTTTCTGCAAGGTCAGCTATCGCCAGTGTGTCCTCATCCATTTCCGAGGGTAGGCCAGTCAGGAAGTACAGCTTCATTCGGTGCCATCCTTGACTGTAAGCAGATCGAACAGC
>Ga0115011_10000607_pt1 | contig 28331 bp, 23 predicted proteins | sample TroAtlMetagenome_2_FD_88705 | JGI IMG/M metagenome (GOLD analysis project Ga0115011, IMG submission 88705) | Marine eukaryotic phytoplankton communities from Atlantic Ocean - Tropical Atlantic ANT8 Metagenome | ecosystem: Environmental > Aquatic > Marine > Oceanic | place: Tropical Atlantic...
CCGCCTAATAATGAATTTGGACTTGGTGTTTTGTCGTAATGTTCTTGAGCAAATCCTTTTGGACCACCTTTTCCTATAGAACCTCTACTATAATGTACAGTTTCGTAATCTACTGTCATTGAGTTTGATACAGGATCACTTGCTGAGTTATCCATAGTGTCATGTTGCCATTGAGATATTATTGGATTTACTAATGTAAATGCTGTATATTTCTTTCTTGACATTTGATAAATGGTAATACTATTAAAGAATGGTTCAAGGCTATCGTTATCAAAACCATATCTGTATTGTGTTTCTGCAAATGCTGTTCCTCTATTAAATTGAGTTGGTGCTTTGAACTGTTTTTTAGTTGGATCTGGTGAACCGTCTGGTTGTACTGCGGCGTAATTACCGTCTCTAAAGTAATATCTGTAATATGCTTCCCACATAGCAGTTGTTACACCAAACGAATCATCGTGAAATGTAATATTAAGAGGTTGGTAATCAATTCTTTTTTGTACTACACGTTTTCTATTGTATTGATGTTTTACATCTGTTTGAACATTATATGCTGGTAACTGTACACTTTTTACTAGCATGTTTAATTCGTTATTATGTTTTGATGTTAATTGTGGAATTATAGAAGACGCTTGACTGTTTATATTAAACGATACATGGTAAAGAAATTTTACTTTTGGTGATAATCTATGACTATCGTCAACGTATAATCTAGCACCATGTTGCCAGTCTGCGAGGTTTCCTTTGGGGTTTAATGCCCCAGAAAACACGTTATCTAAAAATCCATTCAAAAAGCTCATACTAATATTTATCCTTATCTATTAAGTATGTATTTAATGAAGAAAGAATTAGGAGAAAAAAATCTCCTAATTCAATTTAAGTTACCAATTTAGACTGGTGCTTCATCTTCGTGACTATGTTCTTCGTCGCCACCTTCGTGTGCATGTGTTGTGCCATCTTCATGCGTATGCTCTACTTCGTTCATACTTTCTTCAACTGCATCTAGTTCGTCCATTGCAGGTGCTTCTTCAACAATATCACCTCTTGTTGCACTATCTTGTAGTTCAGCAGGTGCTTCCATTGCTGGTGCTTCTTCTGCAGGTGCTTCCATTGCTGGTGCTTCTTCTGCAGGTGCTTCCATTGCAGGTGCTTCTTCAGCAGGAGCCATACTAGCCATATGAGCACTTAATTGTCCCCACATATCTCTAGCATTGTGTCTGCTATCTAATTCTAAGCCGTGCATTCTTGCTTCAGTTTCCATCATACCTTTGATATGCGATTCCATTTCACTTGCATTACTTTGCATGTCTTCCATGCTTTGTATCATTGCTTCTGTTACATACATATTTGTCTCCTTTATTACTTGAGTATACAAATATTTAAGTAATGCTTAAAGTAAATTAAAACTCGGTTTAATTTTTAGATTTATAATCTTGTATTGCTGATTTAATAGCATCTTCAGCTAAAACTGAACAATGTATTTTTACTGGAGGTAAACTTAGTTCTTCTACTATGTCAGTGTTTTGTATTTTTCCTGCTTCGTCTACAGTCTTATTCATTATCCATTCACTGGCTAAAGATGAACTTGCTATTGCAGAGCCACAACCAAAAGTTTTAAATTTACAATCTACTATCTTTTTAGATTCTTCATCTACTTTTATTTGTAACTTCATTACATCACCGCACTCTGGAGCACCAACAAGACCAGTACCAACACTAGCATCGCTACTATCCAGAGAACCAACGTTACGTGGTCTTTCATAATGTTCTATAACTTCCTTTGAATAACTCATAAGTTTCGGTCATAAAAAAAGGGCCCTAAGGCCCTTGATTTATTTTATAATGCTAAATTATTTTTTATGTTGAACCACCGCCAGTAATTGCAGTATTAATAGTTCTGCCAACTGCTGTACCAATTCCTGTTCCTTGTGGAGTTTGTATAGCGTTGTCATATCTTATTGACATTGTAACTGTTACTGGTTCTGAAGTTGCATAGTTTAGTGTATTGTAGTTTGCGTTTTCTACATAACAACCATACAATTCGTATGTTTCTAATACAGTCGGTGCATTCGCTCCATTTCCACCATCAAGTATTTCAATTCTAGTAACAAATTTATAATCGCTACCAGACGCCGCACTTGACATTTCAAAGAAATCAAATTGTTTCTGTAATTGTTCACCAACCATTTTTTGAACATTGTTACTAACGTCTTCACGTAAGTTAATAGTAATAGGTTCCCAAGTATGTTTACCTGCTAGGTATACTCTTGAGTTGTAAATATCTACTGTCATTTGATCAAATGTAACATTTGGTCTCGTAACATCCATTACTTGTTTGGTAAGTTCTGTTGTTGGACTTGATGTACCAAAGTTTTCTAGCGATACCCTAAAACGGTATTGCAGTTTGGGCATCAACAATCCCTGGTTTGATGAACTTGCGTTACTGTCCAGTGGAACTGTTAATCTTGAAAGTGTTGAAATTGCCATCTATATGCTCCTATTACTTTTATTTATCCGTTTAGAGTCCTGCTATTTCACCAGTGTTTTTAAGTCTCAATGGAATGTAAATAAATTCCACAGCTTTTACTGGTTCTATTGCAATGTCCAAATAAAGTTCATTTCTATCAATTCTCGCCGGTGTATTATTAGACTCATCACAAACACACAAGAAGTCATACAATGCTCTTTGAGAAACTAACTCAAGCATTAAGCTATCTGCTTGTGCTTTGATCTCATCACGTGTGATCTTGTCGTTTGGCTCAAAGATGTATGGTTTAGCAAGTTTCTTAAGTTGTGATCTTAAGTAAACTACTAAACGTGCAACGTTAATTCTGTCTAACGCACTTGCATTTTTAGCTCTAGTCTTTTGACCATAGTTAACAAGTCCTGCGCCAGTTAAGAATGTAATTGGGTTAATACTTTGTGAGTATAGTGTATCACGTTGGCCTTCATTTAAAGCTACTGATTTAAATTCGCCTTCGCCGTCAATGTATCCTGCCGCACTTGCGTTTGTAATACCACCACGTCTTGTTCCTGCTGGTGCAAACCATGGAAACGATACTTGATCGCTTAATGCTAATGTTCTTAACATACCATGACTCGCTGGAACTGTTACGTTTTTACCTGCGTTATCACTTGTAAACAAGCTAGGATAAAACACACCTAAATATTCATCTCTAGTAACTAAACCGTTATCGTTATCTTCAACTGCTAAGTTAACATTACTACCCCAGTTGTTTAAAGTAGTTGCGTCTGAAGTTAATCTAAACGGTGAGTCACCAACGATAAATGCTGTTAGTCCTCTATCATTGTTCAATGCCTGCATCTCGCCAATCAATTCTGAATAACCTGGACATGCCATTAAGTTAAACAATCTTGATTCGTCATCTCTAATGTCTTGATTAGAGTTAACTAATGCTTGAAGTGCTTGAATAACAACTTTTCTTTGGGCTTTTCTACCAAATGAACCTGAACCATCTATTTGGTTAGCAGATTCAGTAACCCATCTGTGTGGATAATAAGTTGCTTGACTTGCGTCATCCATTCTTACGTTCTTATCTGTTGTAACAACATGGTTACGTACAAATTTCTTAACGTTAAATCCACTTCTTCTTAAGTTCCATAGTAACATACCTTTTGGATAAAGTGCAGGATCTGGAGCATCAGTATCTAAATGGTCACTTACAAGTAACTCTTTAATTGTACCTGAAGGTGCTGTAGTTGCAGTACCTCCGCTTGTTCCGTATCTTGCATCTGCAAATAGTATGCCATCTTCTGTAGTTTGATCACTTTCATCAAGTGCAATCCACTTAGTTAGATCTGCATTGTATCTGTGTACTTGCGGATATGTTTCTAAATCAGCAGTACTAATCCAAAGGTCACCTGTAACCAACGGAGTTGTATCTGACTGTTCAGTTGGCTCTGTAGCACTTACAATCGGTCCGTTTGGATCAGCACTAGGATAAACTCCTCCGTAACCTTTCCATGTTGTACCGTTGTGTACCATCATGTCAACTTCGTCAACTATTGAGCTGTACCAAAGTCTACCATCTGATGTTAATGCTGTTGGAGCATTTCCACTTGCAGTATAAGTTAAAATTTTCCAGTTTGAAGCATGCCAATCTGACAAGCTATCACCTGAAGGTTTTGTATAAAGATTAGCTGTTCCTAACTTAGTTGTGTAATTATAAGCACTAAAACCAATGTTAGCTAATGCACCACTTGTATCTTTAATGCGTATTTCTCCGCCATCGTTATGACTAATAACAACTCTGTTACTTGCATCTACTGTAGCAACAATATTTGTAAAACCTTTTGCGTTAATTGCATCAGCAATAGTATCAGCATCAGCTGTAGCACCTGCCGCTGTAAAGCTAACAGTCATGTGTGCGTTCATTGCCGCTTGTCCAACGATGCTTTCTGCCATTGTAAATGTTTTTGCACCAGCGCCTATTGAACTTGCAGTTACAGCCGAAGATGTAATTGTAGTTGCACCAGCTGTATTTCTAGCAAAAAGTGTAAAGTCAGCTTCTTCGTCTTCATTCAATGTTGTGTGTGCTTGAATATAAACTTGACCTAATGTTAAATTCATTCCGCCGCCAGCTTTGTCCATGTTGTACAATGCTTGTGCATGTGAAGTATATAACGGTGCTGACTCTGTTGACCAAAGTTTAGTTGTACTGTTATATTTTTTAACAGAATAGTTTGCACCTAAGTTTGCTTCTGTAGTTTTAAGCCAAACAGACCCAGATGGTCTTGATTTTGCTTCAGCTGTTTTCCATTCTGGAACGCTTGTATGTGGTTTAATCTCTAATGCTGGAGCATAGTAAGTTCCTGCTGTAATACCTAAGTCAGCAAGTAATGTACCTGAAGCACCTGCACTAATTGCGATTGCACCGTCATCGTCTGTAGAACCGTCTGTTGTTGATGTTCCGTCACTGTAAATATTTAATTTACCATCAATTACTGCTGAACTTACACCAGTAATACCTGCGGCATCAATAGCAGTTTCCATTGCACTTACAGTTGTACCTGAAATGCTAACTGTAGTTCCGTTAATAACAATAGTTTGTGCTGAAACAAGAGTTGGATTTGCTGTTGAAGCAACAATAGTTGGATGACTGTTTACCCAGTCAGCCGCGCCAACTTTTTTCCAAGCGCCACTTGCATTTTTATAGTAAATTTTATTAACAGTAGTTGTTGTTACTACTGCATAGTCACCAATTTGTCCTACTGAACCTTTTGGAATACCTGTATTTGATTCTCCAACAAGTTGTGTATTTGAAGTTATAACTACTGGAACTTTGTTTGTAAATGACTGTCCACCAGTAACAGTTGCCGCATTGCCGTTCCATTCAAATATACCATATTTTGTTTGTGCTGTATCAAACCAATAAGTTCCGTTTGCTGGATCTGCCGCAGGTGCACTTGCACTTGCTTCAATTTCAGCTAAGTCGATGTCTGCTCTAGTAACAAAAGCTCTGTTACTAACACCCAAGTATGAGTAAGCCGCTTGTAGTCCGTATTCGTTAAGCTCTCCTGCATGTATTGGATTGTTACTTGTATCTGTTTTGAAGATCGGATCTCCAAATGTTTCTGTTAAGTCTCTTTGTGATGTGATTAAGTAAGGGGTACCTGCTTTTGCTTTTGTAGTACCTGCCGCTGTTCCTGTTCCTGCGCCGTTTTGTTTGTCTTGCTTAGACACAACAAAAATCATTGGCGTTGTGCCCGGCTCTGCTGGAGTGTAAAAACTCTCGTCGATTACACTTACTTGTACACCTGGTGATGTTAATGCCATTTAAGTTCTCCTGTAATATAACAACTGTTAAAAGTATTTATACGATTTCCAAAAAATATAGTGCGAAAGTACCTATGAAAAGGGGGTAAAAAGGGTAGCTAAATACGATATGCGTCCTTTATGTGAATATTGCAAACAAAGGCCAGCCGCTATAAACTATAGAAAGGCTGGTAGAACCTATTATCGTAAGCAATGTGAAAGTTGTTTACACAACGGTAAAGGACACGGTATACCTAGTTGGTATAAAGCTGGTTACCGTATGAAAAGCGAATGTGATAAGTGCGGGTTCAAAGGAGTAAAGGATCAGTTTAATGTCTATCATATAGACGGACATTTAAACAATGTTTCTTTTGGAAACTTAAAAACAATTTGTGCTAATTGCCAACGGACTCTGCAGAAGAGTGGCGTAAAGTGGAAGCAAGGCGACCTTGTACCTGACTTTTAAGATCGTCTAAAGTTCCTTCATTGTAAATATTAAAATCAAACGAAACTTTAGCCCAACGCCATTCACTAGGATGTACATCTTGTGGTTCTACATCTAAGTCTTGATATTGTCTAAACCAAAGTGGATCTGGGCCACGTTTAACACACCAAACTTTGCCGTTTAATCCTTTAATTACTTCTGCTTCGTTAGTAAAACGTACATCAGGAATAACAAAGTTTTGGTTTGGATTTTCAATAATCTTTTTACGTACAAAACTAACCCATACGCCATCAAAGAATCCATTACGCATACAATCTGTACCAAATTCTTGTAATACCAATCTAGGTGTTATTTTACGTCCAGTTTCATTTGTCCAAAACTTATCTTCTTGCTCACGCCAATATCTACTATCAGGAGTATCTCCTTCGAGCATTTCTCTATCCCAGTCAAAAAGAATAGACACAGCATCTTTTAACTTGTCTGCAAATGATATTTTTTGAAATTTCTGTTCTTCAACTAGGATATCGGCAACTGTTCCTTTGCCTGAACCCATTAACCCACATAAACCGATAATCATCGTTAATCCTTTATTATATTAATTATTATACGATATTATTGACAGGTTGTCAAGTGGTTCTTAACCAATTGTGAAAGAGTATCCTTGACCGCCACCTACTTGTAGCATCATATCAGCTTCTAGTTTTTCAATTTCAGCGGCCGCTTCTTGCTTTAATGCATCACCATTTAATGCTGATCCGCCTTGTGGTCCAGCTATAGTTGCAAATTTTGATCTAGCTTCGCCGAGCATAAATTTACACTTTGCAAGTGTATAATCTTTAATCCATTGTTTTGCTAGGTAGTCGTCTAACAGTTCAAAGTCTGGTCTGTAGTTATAACAATAAAGAAGTATGTCTTCTTCTGCTCTTGGTCTTTGTAATAATGTAAGTTTTTTAGAAGTAGTGTTCCAATTAAATTCAATAAAAGATCCAAACATTCTACCTACTAATTCTTGATATCCAGCAAATGCATTATAAGTTGCTAATCCACCCATATTAGAACTTGCTAACAAGTATGTATTTGTATATGCCATATTAAATGGTTCAAATAAAGTTCCGCCGTCGCCACCACCTGTTCTTGAACCAATACTTCTTCTAAATAACTTTCTTACTTCTGTAACTTCGTTAGGTAAAGTATACTCGTTTTGGTCTATAACTGTTGGAAGAAACATATAAGATTCTTCTACTGAATTATCTGATCTTTGTCTAAATTTTGCAAGTGCGGCTTGCAGGGCGGTTTCGTAATGATCTGGGTCAAGCTCAACGTCTACCATGCCTCCGCCGAGATTTAGCTCTACATATTTGAATACTTCTTGTTTTTTTGTTTTAATATTGGTTGCCATATACATTCTCCGCTACAGTATTTATGCACGGATAAATACTTACGTTATGCCAAGAATCAGTTTATACAAACCTGAAAAGGGAAAAGATTATAAATTCTTAGATAAAACCATCACTGAGATGTTCACTGTTGGTGGTACCGACGTGTTTGTACACAAATACTTAGGTCCTAAGAATCCTGCAGAATCAGATGCTACAGCGGCTCAACCTCGGTATGATGCTGTAAAAGAAACTAATATACAGGATATGCTATTCCTAGAGAATAGAGATAGAAAATACGATCCAGATATCTATACAATGCGTGGCATTTATAACGTATCTGATGTTGACTTTGACATGAGTCAGTTTGGTTTATTTCTACAAAATGACATTGTATTTTTAACAATACCCATTAATTATAGTGTTAATATCTTAGGTAGAAAAATTATGGCAGGAGATGTTATCGAATTACCACATCTTAAAGATGATTTTGCACTTAATGATTATAGTGTTGCACTTAAAAGATTTTATGTTGTAGAAGATGTTAATCGTGCAAGTGAAGGATTTACACAAACTTGGTATCCACACTTGTATAGAGTTAAAATGAAGCAAATAGTTGACTCTCAAGAATTTAAAGATATACTTGATTTACCAACAGAAGAAGGATCTACACAAACATTAAGAGATGTACTATCTACATACGAAGCAGAAATGCAAGTAAACAATGCAGTAATCCAACAAGCAGAAGCAGATGCAGACAAATCAGGATATGATACTAGTAACTTATATACATTACAAGTAGATGAACAAGGTGTTCCAGAACTTGTTACAACAGATTCAAGTACTTTAGATGCAAGTACACATGGCGAACTAGCAGATAGAGTAAATCAAACTCCTTCGAGATCAGGATATGATGGATACTTAATTGGAGATGGTATAGCACCAAATGGTGAAGCATTTGGTAGTGGTATAGGATTTCCGTCAGCTCAGGAAAAAGGAGATTATTTTCTTAGAACTGACTTATTACCAAATAGATTATTTAGATATGACGGACAACGGTGGGTTAAAATGGAAGATAATGTAAGAATGACATTAACTAATAGTGATACAAGGAATACACATAAAACAGGATTTGTTAACAATAGTGCAACAACAAATAATATTGCAGGCGAAACAGTTAAAGAAAGACAAAGTTTAGCAGAAGCACTTAAACCTAAGGCGGATAGTTAATGCAACATTTCTACGATGGTCAAATAAGACGTTACATTACTCAACTTATTAGGTTGTTTAGTAACTTCTCTTACAAAGATGGCGAAGGTAAACTAGTACAAATTCCTGTAATGTATGGAGATATTACTAGACAAGTAGGACACATACTTCGTGACAACTCTGAAAATAAAATTCCATCTGCACCAAGAATAGCTGTCTATGTAACAGGGTTAGAATTAGATAGAAGCAGAACAGCTGATTCTTCTTATGTACACAAAGTTCATCTAAGAGAACGTGCTTATGACGATACTAATAAAGAATACTTAAACACACAAGGAAAAAATTATACAGTAGAAAGAATTATGCCTACTCCGTATACACTAAACGTTAATATTGATATATGGAGTACAAATACTGAACAAAAATTACAAATAATGGAACAGATATTAATGCTGTTTAATCCAAGTTTAGAAATACAAACTACAGACAACTATGTTGACTGGAGTAGTTTGTCTGTTGTTGAACTAACTAATGTTAATTTTTCTAATAGAGCTATTCCAATTGGAACAGAGTCTGAAATAGATGTAGCACAATTAGGATTTACAACTCCTATATACTTAAATCTTCCAGCTAAAGTTAAAAAGTTAGGTGTTATTACAAGTGTGGTAATGAGTATATTTGATGAATCCAAAGGTACTATTGATTTAGGAAATAGTACACCTCAACTAATGGCCTATTCTGATGCTGAATCATCTCATCCGCAAATGGATAAAGAAAATGATAAAACAGTACGAAGTGGCGTAAACATAGGTATGACAACATATAAAGATTATGACATTATTGTAATGAATAACATTGCACAAATAGCTGATAGGGGTGTAGTAGGCTCTATACAATGGGACAAAGTTATTGAGGCATTACCAGGATCGTTTAGAACAGGATTATCACAACTACAACTTAAAAGAAAACTTTTAGAAGGTGAAGCAGGAAGTATTAGTGTAAACGGAACTGTTGCTATAAATGAATTAGACAGAACACAGTTAATAATAACATATGATGCTGATACTATTCCAACAAATACAGATTTAACTTCTCCAAGTGGACGTAACAATACAGGTTCTGTAGATTACATAGTTGATCCTTTAAAATTTAACCCAGCAACTTCTCAAACTGCTGGACTAAGATTACTACTTTTAGGTGCAATTAACACTAGTTCCAATGTAGGCGTTGCAGGTTATGATGGCCCAGATGCATGGAAAAATGCAGATAATACAGATTTTGCGGCTGGTGAAAATGATATAGTTGAATGGGACGGTACTAAATGGCATGTTGTTTTTGATGCTAGTACTGATGCTGGAACAACTACAAAATACGTTACAAACCTAAACACAGGTGTTCAATATAGATGGACTGGCACAGAATGGATACTTTCATTCGAAGGCGAGTATCAAAAGGGCACTTGGCGCCTTTCATTTTAAGATAATTATTTACATGAGCGAAGAAATCGTATGTAGTGGTGCCCTCTTCTATTGTTTGACAAGTAAAAGATTCTTACTACTACACAGAACACAAAGTAAACAAAAAAATGTATGGGGATTAGTTGGTGGAACTAATGGAAAAAATGAATCTCCGTGGCCTGCATTACAGCGTGAAATAAACGAAGAAGTCGGAAAAACTCCAAAAATAATTAAAACTATTCCTTTAGAAACATTTGTTAGTACAGACTCAAAGTTTCATTTTCATACGTACTTGTGTGTTGTTAAAGAAGAATTTCTACCATCTTTAAACGAAGAACATGATGGATATGCTTGGGTAAGTTTTGGAAAATGGCCAAAACCTTTACACATGGGTTTAAGAAATACACTTCAAAATAAAACAAACCAAACAAAATTACAAACTGTATTTGATCTAATAGGAATTTTAGAGAATGAAACGAATTAAAAATATTACAATAGTAGGTGGAGGTTCTGCGGCATGGTTGGCGGCAACTTACATACAAAATAATTTTTGGGACTTACCTATTACAGTAATAGATAAAGAAGTTGGTAATCCTATAGGAGTAGGAGAAGCAACTGTACTTACATTCACACAGTTTTTAAGGAAATGTGGTATTAATTTACCTCAATGGTTTAAACATGTAGACGGTACTTATAAGGCAGGAATAGATTTTCCGCATTGGAAAAATCCTAAAAATAGAGTCTGGCATCCTTTCTATTTAAATAGATCGTACTTTGATCTGAAATGTACTCAATACGATATTTGGTCTCAAAAAAAAGATTTAGATTTTTGTAAACATGCATTACCTTGCTACGATACAATAATGGAAAATAAATTAGATCTGTATAATAGTTTTGAAACCCTAGCATATCATATTGACGCAGGAAAGTTAGTAAAAGAGTTACAAAACATTTGTAAGAATACTGTACAAGTAATTAAAAGTGATGTTGTAAAAGTAAACAAAGACCTAGATGGCTTTATAACAAGCCTTGAACTAAAGAACGGTGCAACACATACATCAGACTTTTACCTAGACTGTACGGGCTTTATTTCGCTGTTAAAAGACCAAAAAAAGAAGGAATTACTAAACAGTAGATTGTATACTAACTCTGCTGTTGCTGGTCATGTACCATACGAAGACTACGAAAACGAATGTACACCTTACGTAAAATGCCCAGCTGTAGATCATGGTTGGATTTGGAAAATTCCTGTTCAATCAAGGATAGGTTCAGGATTAGTATTCAATAGAGATATTACAGATCCTGATACAGCAATGCAATACTTTAGCGATCATTGGAATGGAAGAGTAAAGCCTGAAGACTTAAAACTAATAGACTGGACCCCGTATTATAGTGAAAACTTTTGGGATAAAAATGTTGTATCAATTGGGCTTAGTGGAGGGTTTATTGAACCATTAGAAAGCACAGGACTTGCTAGTATGACATATGGTGTAGAGCAATTAGCTTTACATATACCTCAATATGTTTATAGTGAAGATAACATAGAAACTTACAATAGATCTATGATGTCTTGGTACTCTGATGCTGTTGACTTTGTTGGAAGTCATTATGCAGATACTGAATGGGATACTGATTTTTGGAACTATGTAAAAGACGTGCATGTAAAATCTGACAAGCACTTATGGTATGAAGAATGGTTAAAAGATCCGCATAGATCTTTCTATAGTGATGTATCGAGTCCACACTTATTCCATCCGCAAAATTGGCAACTATGGTTAATCCAAATGGGATATCCTGTTAATAAAGACATTAATCGAATACCTCCTATGCAAATTGATTATGCAATGTCAGAATTTTTACGAGCAGAAGAAATAAGAAGAAGATCAAGTATAAGTCATATTGATGCTATTGAAACTACAAATATGGGTCTTGATTGGTATGCAACATACAACGGCCAACGTGAAGGTTTCGTGATATGAAGATAATAGTTTTAGGTGGTGGTACAGCTGGTTGGTTGGCCGCATTAATGATATCAAAAATTAGACCTGAGCATAATGTTACTGTAATAGAAAGTTCTAAGATTGGTATAGTTGGTGCTGGAGAAGGAAGCACAGGCGCTCTTACAAATATAATACATAACGAAATGTGGAATTTAGGTTGTGTTGAGAAAGACTTTATTAGCGAATGTGACGCAACAATTAAGTTTGGTATTAAACATATTGGTTGGAATAAAGATCCTAAAGCCCATTATTATGGTCCTATTGATGGATCTCCTACAAGTGGTGATGTTGCAGATGTAGTATTTTTACATGCACTAGGGTATAGAGAGCAAGATTTACTACACATATCAAGTGAACTAGGATACAAAATACATCATAATAAAAATAGTTTTGTTGAACCAAATGGTAATCATGCTTATCATTTTGATGCACATAAAGTAGGACAGTATTTTAAAAAGATATCAACAGATGTTAAACACATTGATGCAGAAGTAAATGAAGTTATAACAGATTCAGAACATGGATGGGTTACAGAATTAAAACTTAGTAATGAACAAAGTATTAAAGGCGATATTTTTATAGATGCTAGTGGATTTAATCAAGTGCTTATGAAAGCAGTTGGTGGAAAATGGAAAAGTTATAAAGAAAATTTGCCAGTTAATAGTGCATTACCTTTTTTATTACCTTATGAAGAAGATGAAAAAATTGAACCAGTAACAAATGCTTGGGCTCAACCTAACGGGTGGTGTTGGCAAATACCTACAATACATAGAAGAGGTTGTGGATATGTTTTCTGTGACGACTTTGTAACGCCAGAGAAGGCTCAAGAAGAATTAGAATTAAACTTAGGTAAAAAAATAGATCCTATTAGATTACTTAAATTTGATAGTGGCAGACAAGAAAACTTATGGATTAAAAATGTTTTATCTATTGGATTGTGTGCGGCTTTTGCTGAACCATTAGAAGCAACAAGTATACATACAACTATTTTTCAATTAAAACATTTTATATTCAGCTGTTTAGGTAAAGAAAGAGATGAAACGTGCAATCAAGGACAAGTAGCAGACTATAATCAAAAAAATGCACATCTTTATGATACAATGAAAGACTTTCTTGTTGCTCATTATACATGCGGTCGTAACGATAGTGAGTTTTGGAAATATATTGACAGTGGACAAACAACAACTGAGTTTGTAAAAACAATGCATGAAGTTTGTAAAAATAGAGTACCAAATCATACGCTATTTCCAAGGCATGAAGGGTGTGCAGGATGGCCTCTTTGGAGTTATGTATTATCAGGTACTGGTAAAATAACTGATGATACTTGTAGGAAAGAGTTACACTACAATAATGATGTTAAGATTGCCGATACTGCTTATGTTTATCATGTTAGTCAACACGATACTAAAAGTAAAGACTTACCAGACAATACTAAATTTATAAAGGACATGCAGTGATAAAAATTTATGGCGACATCATGTTAGACAGATGGGTCTATGGGTCGTGTGATCGAGTAAGTCCAGAAGCTCCTATACTTGTTATGAAAGAAGATGAATACAATTACAGTATTGGTGGTGCAGGTAATCTTGCAACCAATGTTAAAAGTATTAATGGAGATGTAGAATTATATAGTTGTGTAGCTAAGGATAAAGAAGGTTACAAGCTATTAGATTTATTATTAAAGACAGATATAAAAACTAATATTACTGTTGACGCAGACATGACAACTACAAAAACAAGATTTGTTGGTCAAGGCGGACAGCAAGTATTAAGATGGGACCGAGAAAGAATTTACAAACAAGATGGTGTATTAGAACGATTATTAAAGAATGTACAAGAAGATGATATAGTTTGTATAAGCGATTATGCAAAAGGCACAGTCAAAGCAAACACAGTAAGTCAATTATTTCGAAAGGCTAAAGTTCTTGTTGATCCAAAACAAAAGGATTATTTTTATGATGGTGCATTTTTGGTTAAACCAAATATGAAAGAATATGTTGATTGGTTTGGAAGATTTAATGAAATAGATGCAACAAACATAATGAGAAAACATAACTGGCAATGGTTAGTTGTTACCGATGGAGCAAACGGGATACATGTTCTTTGCGAAGATACAAGATACAAACATTTTAAAGAAGCAACAGATCAAATTGTTGACGTTACTGGAGCAGGTGATACTGTTTTAGCTGTTATTGCTCATTGCTTACATGAAGGCAAAGATGTTTTTGAAGCATGTGAAGTAGCGTGTTATGCGGCCGCCAGAGCAGTTGAAAGACAAGGTACTACAGTAATAACCAAAAAAGATTTAAAAAAGAATATTACTGTATGGACAAATGGTGTGTTTGATGTGTTGCATAAAGGGCATCTAGAACTGCTTAAATTTGCCCGTAAGCAAGGGGATAAACTTATTGTAGGTATTAATAGCGATGCCAGTGTAAAACGCTTAAAAGGTGAAACTAGACCCATTAACGATGTTAATACACGTAAAGAACAGCTTGAAAGTTTACCTTGGGTAGACCAGATCGTAGTCTTCGATGACGACACTCCTTTAAATAATATAAAACAATATCAACCCGACATTATTGTAAAAGGTGGTGATTATATTGTTGATACTGTAGTAGGAAATGAGTTAGCTGAGGTAGTAATATTTCCAACTATAGAAGGTGTTAGTACAACTAAAACAATAGGAAAAATGACGCAATGAAAATACTAGTTACAGGACACAAAGGCTTTATTGGAAGTCATATGGCTCAGTATCTAATGCATAAAGGTCACGAAGTAGACGGTTTTGAATGGATTGAAAACGTAGTACCAGCTGTTGAACAATATGACTGGGTAATACATTGTGGAGCAATATCAGACACTACTGAAAGAGATGTTAACAAAGTATGGAGACACAACTACGAGTTTACTATGCGTTTGTTACAAATTTGTGACAACTATCAAACTAATATTCAGTTAGCAAGTACATCAGCAGTATACGGACCAAATAAATCATTTAACGAAGAAGATCCTGTATATCCACAGACACCTTATGCTTGGAGCAAGTATTTGGTTGATAAGTTTTTAGTAGACAATGGCTTTGAAAATTTTAATACGCTTGTACAAAGTTTTAGATATTTTAATGTATATGGTCCAGGTGAAGGACACAAAGGCGACCAAATGAGTATGGTTAGTAAATTTCAAGTACAAGCATCTACAGATGGAGTAATTAAACTATTTAAAAATAGTAAGAATTACAAAAGAGATTTAGTTTGCGTATACGACCTAGTACGAATACACGAAGAAATGTTGCATCAAGATGTTAGTGGAATTTATAACTTAGGTACAAATAAAGCTGTTGACATAGAAACTGTAGCTAAATTAATTGCTAAAGATCAAGATGCAAAAATAAAATATATTGACATGCCAGCAAAGTTAAAAAATCAATATCAAGATTATACTTGTGCTGATAATGCCAAACTACACAATACTATACCAATTAGACATTGGATAACACTAGAAGAATATTTAAAGGATGTTGTAAAAAATGCAGGAAAGACTTGAAGGTAAGATAGAAAAAGGTTGGGGATACGAATTAATTTGGGCAACCAATGACAAGTACTGTGGAAAAATTATGGTATTTGAAAAAGTGGGATCTAAATTTAGTTTACATTTCCATAAAGAAAAAGACGAAACTTGGTTTGTTAATCAAGGAAGATTTTTATTACGTTGGATAGATACTAAAACTTCAAAATTACATGAACAAGAACTTACCGTTGGAATGACTTGGCATAATCCTCCATTACAACCTCATCAATTAGTTGCTATGGAAGCTGGAAGTAGTATTACTGAAGTTAGTACTGCTGATTCTGTAGAAGATAACTATCGTATTGCACCAGGTGATTCACAAAACGAGCCTGTAGACGTTACGCCTGAGCCTCGCCCCACTTCACAATAACATTAGCTGTTGTTGCTGTACCTTCTGTTTTATATATGTTAATAGCTAAAACATCAGGTCCATTTGGAAAAGTACCTCTACCACCTAGTGTAGTATTTGTAAGTTCCTTCAACTGCTCAAGATCCAATGTTGATCTTTCACCTGGTTGAGCAATAAATGAAAATACAGTTTCTCCAGGCTGTGCGTATGGCGCTTGTGTAAATGTAAAGTTAAACAAGTCACCAGGTGAAGCTGTTCCTGTAAATGAATTATTAAATGTTACTTTATAATATTCAATACCTGAGCCACCTTGATCACCAAATAACAATGGTCCTTGAACGTTTGATACAATACTTCCCGCAGGCATTTTAATATCACTTTGGTTAGTAGGTTCACCACCGGAGTCACCTAGTAGCGTACCTGCTTTAGCCGCCGCGGTATCCCAAACTGATTTAGTAAAAAATTGGTAGTTGGAATTAACTTGGTCTCCACCTTTTTTAAATCTTTGTTGAGCACCGTTACCTGAGTTTCCGCTTGGATATTGTGAAAATACTACTCTACACCAACCAGCGTTAGAGTTTTTCTGGACTGACTGAACCACTGTTCCTTGTGGAAAGTAGTTATTGCCAGATGTACTAATTTCATCACCAACGTTAATATTTTCAGCTTCAAAATCAGCTAAGTTAAAGTAAATATCGTTATACCTAGTATAAGCTCTATCCCAAGGCATCATTGTTACATCTGCTTCAACAGTTGCCATAACGGCCGCTGTTGAGTACGTAGATGTTGCACCTGAGTTCCAACTAACCGAACCACCTGAAGCGATTTGAGCAAAACTTGGCTGTCCACCTTGTGCAAGTCCTGATAGTCCTTGCCAACCAACGTCTGCTGGGTTAACTGGATAGTTTTGAGGATTAAGTATTCCTTCAATAACAATACCCCCAATAATTGGAGCATTAGAGTTATCTGGATCAACACCGTCTGATGTAAGTTCAAGTCCTTGCATTAGTAGCTGAGCTCTGTTTAAAAGTTCTCTATCACCCAAGTCACCAACAATAGCGTTAGAAACACTTGGTGCTAGTCTAAGTAAAAATGCTGTTTGTCTAGTTGTACTAACTTCAATACCTGCCTCAGTATAGTTGAAGATATAACCTCTATCTTCATCAAATCCACCATCTGTTAGGAATGCTGAACCCCAGTGTGATATAAGTGGAGTAATTGTATTACTAATTAATATAACACCTGTTCTTGCCGCATGTCCACTTGCTGGACTTGCTGAATACTGTCTTACAGCACCAGCTTGGAAGTTAGTTAAACTTGTTCCTCTAGTACATCCTGAAAATGTTTTTGTTGTATCGTTTTTAGCTGTATATGAAATAATTTCGTTATCAATCATCACAGTTCCTGTTTCTGGAAAAAACTTACTTTCGTTAAGTACAAAAGTTGTTTGTGAACTGTCAATCTCACTTGTTAATGTAGAAACTGCACCTTCGTTAGTAACTTCATATCTAACTGGTAAGTTACCTGATCTCATAAATGCTTCTGTGTTTACGTTTGAATTACGCATTCTATGACAGAATACAAAGTTACCGTCAGCACCACGTACCATCCAATCAATAAAACCAGCACCATACCAACTGTATTGGATACCAATCATCTGCATGTATCTAACATCCATTTTGTATCCACTCTTGCCTGAACCGTCTAGTTTATCAAGATTCCATTCTTCTTGTAGTACTTTTTTGTCTGTAACTAAGTTTATTTTACATGCCGCCGCTGGATTAACTCCTCTATAATCTGGAGTAATTGTAATTTGTGATTGCGAATCAACGTTAGCAACAACGTGTGTCATACCTTTAATAACAATTCTGTCACCAGCTTTAAGCTGATCTCTAAATCTTGAGTTAGTACCTGTTATTAAATTTGAATCTGGGTTAACTGCACCAGTTCCTGCTATCTGTTTTGTTGATGTTCTTTGAGCAACACTAACGTTTGTTCCGTCGTATTCCCAGTAAATTCCGTTTTGATCATCAAATATTCCTGAACGTACAGTAGCACCATGCCACCCAACAACAGTCATTTGTGCCGCAAAACCAAGTACAGCATTTGTACCACCAAGTCTACGTGTTGTTAAGCATTTTAATTGTCTTTCGTCAATAATTTGTGTAATAATATATTCACCGTTAAATCCTTCAGTTTCAACACCAATAAGTCTAATCTTACCACCTACCTGAGCGCCATGATCGTTGTCGTCAGTAGTAATTGTTAATGTAGATCCAATTTCAGTTCCGTTTGAAACTACTGATCTAACATCGTATGATGGAGCAAAAAGAGCACCAGTTGTATACATAATACCTTTACCTGACTGGTATCTAATATATTTTTTACTTTGTCTAATTGCTTGAGCACCGTGTTGTGGTCCACCAGTTCCTAACTGTACACCTCCATCGTATGGTCTGTGTATAAAGAAAGAGTCTGGACGCATATAAACCTGGCCTCTTACTCTGTCTTCAGTTGAAGTTCCTGCGGCAAATTCAACTATATTTCCTGGAGCTCTAGTATTATATCTAATTGTTTTACTTGTTGGTACTGTAATTGCAATAAACGATCCTGCCGCTAAAGAGTGGTTATTTCCGCCGACTCCAGAATCTGATGATACTGTTACAATAAATGTATCACCTGGAACAATACCATGTGCATTTGGCCAAGTAACTTCCATTGTAGCTAATGCTTCAAATGGAATATTTGTACTTGAATTTATAGAAGTAGTTGTGTAATCTGATAATGTAACACCGTTTACTAAGTTTAGTCCACCACCTGCAACGGCTGTTCCTGTAACTGTTCCCATAGTGTTAAGTCCACCAGATCCGTCAACTGCTGAAACTATAACAGTCATATCGTTAGTTGGACTTGATCCACCTAAATTTGTACCTGCTACTGTAATTTCGTTACCTGGTTTATAACCAGAACCACTTGCGTTAATAACAGCAGTATATGTTCCTGATGTTCTAGTTACGTTTAATGTTCCACTTGAACCAGCATGAGCAAGATTAGTTCCTGCTAAACCTGTAAAGCTAGTTGGTAATGTTGGAGCTGTACCTGTTACACTTGCTGATGCAATTATACCTTGTGTAGCATAACCTGTAGTGTTTATACTATCAATTGTTACTGTTGCATCGTTAGTTGGACTTGTTCCGCCTAACGCTGTACCTGCAATAGTAAATGTTTGGTCTTTTCCATAGTCAGTACCTGCTGTATCTATTGCTACTGAATAAATTGAACCGTTATTAGTTATATCAAAAATAGCACCAGTACCTGCAAGGTTAACTAACGATTTACCTGATACACTATTACCATTAAATAACGCTGGAGCTGTTGATTCATCTGAACCTTCTGCTCTAACATCAGTAATTCCGCCTTGTCCATTTACTGAAACAACTCTTAAGTATATGTCATTAGCTGGACTTGCGCCACCTAAATTTGCACCAGAACAAACAATAACGTCAGCTGTGTTATAACCTGTTCCTGTTTGTTGAAGCTGTACCATAATTGAAGCTGATGTACTTACTGTTTTATTAATTTGAAATTCAAATCCGCCGCCACTGCCTCCAGTGAAAGACAGTCCTGAACCGCCAAAGCTATAAGATAAAGTTGTATCGGGTGGTGTACCCATTCTTGCCGCATCAGCTATAAAACTTGTACCTGTAATTGTTCCACCGCCACCAACACTTGTAACTTGTACCATAACATCATTACCACTGCCCCATGTTTGTGAACCATCTGAACTTGTTCCTGGTACGACTTGCGAACCTACTAATCTAAGTAAATCTTTATTAGCATAACCTGAAGTTTCGTTAGGTGAACTAAATGTTATTGTACTATAAGCATTGTTTTCCCAACCAATATCAACAGTAGTTGCACCCCAAGTACCAGTACCACTATTATAAGTTGATGCTACATTTTGATAAGTTATACTTCCACTAAGTGCTGTTCCTGTAGCACTTGCACCTGTTATTCCACCTATTCCGTCAATAGTTGTAACTAAAATAGTTGCATCGTTACCAGGAGTTAAACCTCCTAAGTCAGTTCCTAAAACTTTAACTGTATCACCTACTTTATATCCTGAACCTGCTTGATTAATTCCGTCTACTGTATAGTTAACACCGGATCTACTTATATTAAATTGTCCATTTGCGCCAGCTGGGTTAGGCATAGTTCCGCTAACACCTGTATAAGTTTCTGTATTTTTTGCAACTGAAGATGTAAACGACCCACTCATACTTACTGTATTACCTACAATATTGTTTACAAATATAGCATCGCCTGAACCATTATCACAAGCTAATCCTGCTATAATATTTGTTGTTGATCCAACTGTAAACTGTGTATTACCAGGAGCAATATCTGAAGTTAGTTGCATAGCTAATGGTGATCCACCTGGAGTACTCGAAATACCAGTAACCTGTGTACCTACTGGAATTGCTGTTGGATAATTAATCGGAGCACCAATTTCTGGAACATCTCCTGTAGTAGCTATCTTGTTTTCACTAATTTGTGCCGCTAATGAAAGCGTCATAGTACCATTTGTACCATTACTGTATACAGAAAAGTCTGGGTTTCCTATTGCCGCTCCAGTATAAAATCCACCTTGTCTTAACTGAGTATAAGTTGTTGACAATACTTGTCCGTTGGTTGTACCAACTTTTGCTTTAGCGTAAAATGTAAATGTAGTAGCAGTTGGAACTTCTTCAATAACAAATGATCCTTCTGCTCTTGCCGCTCCGCCTATAGCATCTTCTAATGCTTTAATTGTAATTGGAGTACCTTCAACAAATCCATGTTGTCCTAATGTAGTAACTGTAATTTTAGAAGCACCAATGCCACTTGTGCCAGTTGATGCATCTGTAACAACTGTTTGCACTTGTGTATCTGTACCTGGAATTTCGTATACACTAGGATAGCCTCTCATCATTCCAATAGCTGACCATTTAGTTGGCTGTAAGCCGTACTCAAAGTCTGCGTCAAGCATTGATAATGGAGGTGCAATTCTCATACGCTCAATAGCGTCTGTTCCAAAGTCGTACGGTCTAACTTTTTGTTCTTCGTTATCTACAAAAATTTGTATTTCGTCGTCGGTTGAATGTGTACTTGTATTGTATTTTAAGTCAACAACTGTAATAGAATCTGTTGTCTGTAAATATTTTGGAAAGTCAGCATCTGCATTTTCATTTGCATTTACTGAATCATATTTTACAACATATCCACTAGAGTCTCTAGGAGTAACATCGTCAACTCTTGTTACTTTGCCGCCTTTAGTTGCATCAGTAAAGTTAAAAATTACTTCTGATTTAGTAGAGTTTGTAATAATTAACAAATCACTTGCGTCGTAGTTTCCAATAAATCTAATGTGTCCTAAACCTTTTCTTTCAAAAGTTGGTAAAGAACTTGTTCCATTTGTTATAACTGAAATAACATAACCTGATAGTGCTTGTATTCTTGTTCCAGCCGCCGGTTCGCTTGTGTAAGCTGTATTAATAACTTGTGCATGTGTAGATTGATATGGTGTGCTTTGTGCAGAATTACTTAAAACATGATTAATAATCAAGTCTCTTGTAAACTGTTTTGCTTTAATTTCTGGTTGTCTATTACCGTCAATTTGTGCTACAGTCTTTTCCCAGTAAGTGTTAGCAATACGTGTTGTTTCTTCATTACCACCGTATTTTAAATCATGTATCCAAGCTACAACATTAAAATTTGTATCTCGTCTACATCTTGCACCATCGTACGTGTATCCAGAAAAGTCTGTTGCATTATCTGCAACCTGTTGTTGTATCCATGCTTCAACTTCATATTGAATAAAGTTTTTGTTTGCGTTAATTAAAAATTCGGCGTTTGGATAATGACTATCGTCTAATCCTAATCCTGGGTAAAATTTATAATTATCAATTTTTTTCTTTGCCATATTCTTTACGCTCCAAATGCTACTGCTAATGCTGTTGCTGTTGAATCAACATAGGATTTTCTAGTGGCGTGTGTTCCTACTGTCGGGTCTTTTTGCATTAATAAATTGTCAGTCACTGTTACATCTCCGTTTAGATTTGTTCCACTAGCATTAATATTACTTGCTGAACTATCTGGTGCAGTTGTCATATCAATTCCGTAAGCTCTAATTTGTCCAGGAGTAGTATATCCAATGTCAACATTTTCGATTGTTCCGGGTATTCCTATGTTGTTGATTACTATTCTTGAATTTATTACTGATAAAATCGTGTTATTATTAGTATCATTTACTTTGAAAACCCCACCATTAACAGCTAAACTATCAAAAGAGTTTGAAACTGTTGTTCCTGTATCATCACTAGTATCACCAGTTTCAGCTTGAACAAACGCTTTACCGTTAAGTAAAATTGATTGCACATCTAATGATACTCCAGTAATTTTACCTGCTGTATCAACGTTGAAACTCGGACTTTCAAATCCGTTTTGTGCTTGAAATTTATCGTTTACTACTGTGCCTGCCATTGTCTATCCTATATTGCACTCATATCTTTAACAACTATTGTACCTTGCATAGCCGCATGAGCTGTACATTGGTATTGATAGTTTCCTGAAATATTTGACGGAACTTTCCAATATAAGGTTCCTGATGTTGCGCCTTGAGCACTTACACCTGTTGTTTCTGTACCGTCTGGAGCTACATGAACTAAACCGTTATTATATTGTACTCCACCACTTGTTTCAATTTGGAAAGGATGCATTGACATAGATGAATCATTTAAGTTAAATGCTATTGTTGCTCCTGCTAAACAATAAATTGTTGGATCTTCTGTAACACCGTATTGATCAAATTTATATCCGTTACTATTATCAGCTGTAACAACTAAAGTTGTAATTGCTGGGTAAGCAATTTGATCAAGTGTATATCCGCTGTCTTCCCATCCACCTGATTTTTTAACTAATATATTACCAGTTGCTACGCCTGTAGTGTTTACATCAGTTAATGAGTTTAAGTCATTTGATCCTGAGTAATCAATAGTAACTGTGTCGCCTGACACTGATGTTGAAATATTTGTACCACCAGCAATAGTTAACGTATCTGTTTTACTATCTGCCGCCGCTGTACCCGAGTCTGAAGCAACATTACTAAATGCAAGTTGGTTTACTTCACCCGAGTTAGGTGAACCTGTATAAGCAATAGTAACTGTGTCTCCAACAATAGTAGTTGAAATGTTATCACCACCTGCTACAGTTAATGTATCTGTTTGTGAATTAGCTGTTGTTGTTCCCGAATCTGCATCTACTGTTGCAAAAATATTTTGATTTCCGCCTGAACTTGGAGTTGTCCAAGTAAATGTTCCATTACCATTTGAAGTTAATACTTGAGCCGCTGACCCTTGAGTAATACTTAAATCTGTAAGTACAGTAGGTATACTTGGTTTGTTATTTAAATTATTATAATTTAAGTAGTATGAACCATCTTGTCCATCTAATGTATCAGCGTCAGTTCCTGCACCACCAGTAGTTGCATCTGTTCCAGGTGCCCATTTACCACCGTCCCACTTTAAAACATTTCCTGTTTGTGGTGGATTTGAAGTTGTGTCTACATCTGTTAATGCATTTATGTTTCCTAAGTACGCAATTGATTTAATAGGATCAGTGTAGTTTGTGATGGCTCCTCCACTTGTATCCATTAATAATTTGTGCCACGTTCCGCCGTGTGCAACATGAACTGTTCCTGATTCATGATTGTGTAATATCACACCGTGATATGTTGATGCGTTAATTGCGTTTAGTGCGTTGTTAGTTCCAACCTTAAACGAAATTTTATTAACTTTTGTGTCATCTACTGGAACATCTATTTCCAAACTCGAATTGACGATATCTAGTAAGTTTGTGCCATCGCCTAAAGCATTATATAGTTCAGTTGTATTTGCGTTGATTTTAGTAGCGCCACCTCTAAGAGTATCGCCAGTTCCATCATTTACCGCTGTACCTATATTTAATATTGATTTTGCCATCTCTTTTAACCCTTATCAAATGTTAGTGTTGTATTATCCATCGTATTCTCTATACTGTCAAAAGTATTTATTCCACTTGACTCCTCAGTTGATGTATCTGCGACTATCGCTGGAGGAGTTAATTGATGGATTGTTTTAGCGTATGTTGCATGGAATAATAACTTGGCGCCTGTATAATTACTGCTTTTAGGTGATACATTTATAAAACAAGTGCTTTCGTCTACAGTAACTGATATGTCTATTAGTTCCTGATTAATACTTGATCTCCCAAAAATAGTTGCTACTGCTCTATCCGGTCTAGCAACAACACTTAATTGCATAATTTCTTTTTCATTTGAGTCGTATTCAACTGTAATTTGGTATATTGCACTACTAAAATCTCCAACAGCCCACCTGTCCATTACAGTACCGGTAAAAACACCAATCCAGTTTCCTTTGAAACTGAAACTACTTCGATTTCTTAACTCTATAGTGTTATTTTGACCTTTTGAAAATAAATTAGCTGTGCTTTTTTCCATTATACATGCTCCATATTGTATTTATCGTTTTAAACAGATATGTAGAAGTATAATAATTAGGACAAGTCTACTAAACTATGTGCATATTGGTGGAGATTATCAAATACTTCGGTGCGTTTTTTAAGGTCTTTATTAGCAAATGAGTTAAGTTTTTTCTCAGCTTCTTCACCATATCCTGTGCGTACTAGAATAGGCTTTGCTTTAGCTTTAACTGCGGCTTTAAGATCTGTTATTTTATCGCCAACGTATACACCGTTAGTCCAATCTACACCAATTTCTGCTGATGCTCTTTTAAACATTCCAGGGTTAGGCTTTCTATAAGGGTCGTCTTTAAATGGCGTAGTTGAATAGTATAATCCATTAATACTTTTACACCCTATTTCACCTAATAGTTTTAACATATAATTATTTACTAAATCTACATCAACAGGATCAAATAGACCTTTTTGAATTCCTGATTGATTTGTTAATATTACAACATCATACCCTTTGTCTCGAATCAGTTTTATTGCTTCTAAACTTCCGGGTATAGGTTTAAATTGTTCTGGTTTTATGCAGTAAGGCGGAACTCCTTTTACAGTTAATCCGATATCTTCGTTAATTGTTCCGTCACGGTCTAATCCTATTACTGGTATTGACATTTAAGGTCTCCATCTATCATCTGACCAACCATGTTTATCTTTATTGAACCAGTCTAGCTCGTATAATAAAATGGTATCCTTGCTTAATTTTTCTCTCCACTGCTCAACAAATTCTGTTGTTTGTTGATCTAATTTTTCTACATGATTGCTTACAAATTCAGCGGCTTCATGCGTAAGAGGATGTACTTCTGGTTGTATCATATGTTTATGTCCTTCATCTTTGCTAGGTATACTAGTAGGTCTACTTTTAAAAAACTTGTCGTCTGCATTAAACTTTAGTGCAGTAAGTATAGGAGGTGTTGAAAGTTTTATTTCTTCTTTATATTTTTCTAACACAGCCCTTACGTCTTCAATAGTAAGATATTTTTGTTGAGTGAATTCTGTAGATAATTCTGTCCAACCATCTTGCCACTCTCTAAATCCTGTTGATATAACTTGACAACCTATACTTGCTAATGCTCTATGTGTGCTTGATATTAATGCACAATCTCTCATTACAGCGTGTACAGGATCTGCCCAAACGTTTTGATTTTCGTAAAAATAATTATTTAAAACAAAAGATTGATTTTCGTTATTTAAATTAAAGTTGCCGGGGGTCCACCAACCTTTGTTCATATGATATCTATCTTCACGAAACATACTTGTCCATTGTAATAGTATTACATCATCTTTTGTAAAGTTATGAACCGTGTTGGCTTCCCACAACCTTGTTGCTATATATTGATTACCTGCTCCACTCTTAGCCCAGTTTTCTCCATAGTAACCTTTGTTTTTATATTGATGTATAAGAACGTCAGCCCAGGTAGGATAAAAATATTGTGATAAACTACACCCAAATGCAAAAATTCTCAAACTAAACTCCGTAATAAATCTATCATAGTCTTATGTGGAACAGCTTTAACAGTATCAAAATCATTTTTTTCTTTAATTACTATTTCAATATGTTGTTTGACTTCTGGTGCGATATGTTGGTATTGTTTTTGTAAACTTTCTCTGTTAAAAATATCCATACCGTGTAATACTAATGCATGATTATATTCATTAAATAGTAATTTTTTACTTGTATCAGAAAAGTCATCTGCAATTGGTAGTCTATGTTTCCACATTTGAAGATTGCTATGTAAACTGCTAGGTAACTCTATTTGACTTACGTCTTGCCAAAATTCTGTATCACGTCTATTACTAATATAATGTAATGCAATAAAGTCTCTAATATTATCCATAATTGCATTAACTTCTGTATTGTATCTAGCAACCGATGCTGGATTGTAATTTATTATTCTATTACAAAGTAAAAATGCTTGTTGTATACTTGTTCCAATAGAACTTGCTTCTAAAGGTTCAACAAAATTAGCACTTAGTCCTATAGCACAACAGTTCCCAATCCAAGGTTTAGTAAGAGCACCAGGATCAAACTTAATTGTTTTTGCTATAGATATGTCCCAACCTAGATATTTTTCTACTTCGAGTTTGGCTTGATCAGCTGTAATGTAGTCGCTATCAAAAATATATCCGTTTCCTTTTCTACCCCAAACAGGAATTCTAAACATCCAACCATAATCCATTGCTCGAGCAAGTGTCCAAATAGGAATTTCTTCTTCTTCAGCTGTAGGAAATACTATTGCTTCTTTCATTTTAAGAAAGTTTCCGTAAGATTTCCAATGAGCTCCAAGTTTGTTTATTAATAATCTTTTAAATCCTGTACAGTCTATATAAAAGTCATGCTCGTATATTTGTTTTTTTCCAACTAATGAAGTAATATTAGTATCATGTTTAACGTCAACTATTTCATCATCTATAACTACACAACCTTTTTCTTTAGCTTTCCTTGTTAAAAAATCATTTAACTTCATTGTATTAAAATGATATTGTGAAACTCCAGTTTCATTTGGACGTTCTTCAATAAATTTCATAAAAGGAGTTTTGTTTTCCCAAAGATATTTTCCTGTTAACTCTTTAGGATCAACATCTTCACTCATTAGTTTTGAGTAAGCTATTGGTAATCCGTTTTGGTTAGCTTCAAAAGGTCCGTGAACGCTTTGTAAATAATCTCGTCCTCCCCAATTTTGAAACATAATTCCACTTTTAAATGTAGCATCACATTCTTTTACCATGTCTCCTGCTACAATTCCGCAGTAGTCCATAAATCGTGTCCAATGCTCAGTAGATCCTTCACCAACACCTATAGTAGGAATGTTAGTGCTTCGAATAACTTCAACATGGAAGTTTGGAAACGTTGTTTTAATTATTAGTGCTGATACAAAACCTGCTGTGCCGCCACCAACGATTGCTATTTTCACGTAGGATCACCCCATTCTGCTAAATCAATCTCTACTCCATAACCTATCACACAAAATTGATTGTATGGATGGTTATGGTATTCTAGTATTGTAAATGTTTTTGTTTCAAAATTAACATACAAAGCAAATGGCAGTATAGCCGGTGTTTGTGATAAGCCATCAGCTTCATCAGGATCACGGACCTTGCCTAAAAGTTTTCCTCCAAACACTAATCTTTCTTCTTTGTCAGCCATCATAGAAAAAATTTCGTCTTTAGGAGCACACATTACAGGTTTTTCTTGCCATTCACCTGCTCTACTTGTGTCTGTGTATACAACTACTGCTGTAATAAAAACTAATAATGCTATTAATAATTTCATAATAATTTCTCCTATTCGTCAAAGGTGTACCACCCAGTAACAATATATTTTATTCCTTTATATATTGGGTTTCCTCTGTGAGGGTGGGTGTAATAAGCTGGAAAGAAAACAAGTTTTCCAGGTTCTGGTTTAATTTTTACTCCTTGGTATAAAAATTCTGTCTCTCCTCCTTCTTCAACTGAATTTAGATAAAGCGTATACGCCATTATCCTTGAAGAAGTAACTAAGTCTGCATTCTCACAATGCCAAGAATGGTATCCTTGGTGTGGTCTTGTCTTTTGAACACTCATTCCTTTAGGAGAGTGTTGAACTACAG